>OGVQ01000029.1_pt1 | contig 44013 bp, 44 predicted proteins | sample 1575801 | NCBI WGS metagenome assembly OGVQ01 (sample SAMN07581550, study PRJEB24739) | freshwater metagenome | place: Singapore | collected 2015-04 | reverse complement strand
AATCATGGTCTTTAAACAATGGCGTTCCAACCCATAACGACTTTACATTCATATTTGGAATTTGAAGTCTGCCGTAAAAACTTACTTCATTTTCGTTATCAGGACTTTTATCAAACCAATCTAAATTAACATATCCACTTGTTCACGGTAGATTTTTAGAATTTTGTAAAAAAGCAGAAGCACTTCAAGATACTTGTGTTCTGATAATAGATGAAATAAACCGAGCAAATTTAACTCTGGAAATTCAAGAAAGAATTAATATAGGGGAAAAGCTACATTTTTACCCTGATTTAATTATTTATGATTCTCAAAAAACGCCCAAATATATTCTCGATACTAAATATAAAAATCCAGAACATATTTCTAATCATGATTTATATCAAGTAGTAACTTACGCGCTTTCTAAACATTGTCCTGAAGCAGTTTTAGTTTATCCTACAGAGTTAAATAATTCTTTTAATCAAAACATTAGAGATATTAAAGTTCGTAGTCTTACTTTTTCTCTGGATGAAAATCTTGAAGATGCGGGAAAAGAATTTTTAAAAAAACTTTTTTCTTAAATTCCCTAGAGATATCAAATAAATTTTAAGAGATGATTTAACATGATCAGCAATAATGAATTCACAATATCCACCTGATCAAAAATAATCCTGTAGATCCTTAAATCCTGGACATCCTGATTCTGACAAAAAATGTCCTAAATCTGCAACAAATTCGCCAAAGATTCAGGTAAGGGTAAAATAATCAACAATAATAAAGCCATAGCAATTAAACCCAGAAAATCCCTTTTATTATCTAATTCTGTGACATCATTTAAAGCCGGTTCATCAATTAAAGGAACAAATAATAAAAGAATTGCCCACAATAAAAATTCTTCTCTGATAAAAGAAAAGAGTAATAATAAGAATCTAGAAATTTGACCAATCATCACCGCAGTCCGTTGTCCAAACATCGCATGAACAATATGACCACCATCTAATTGTCCTACGGGCATCAAATTTAAAGCAGTAACAATTAATCCTAATAATCCCGCCACTGCAACTGGGTGTAAATTCAGGGCAGATTTTACAGTTAGTTCACTCCCTAAAGCTAATTTCGCCAGTAAAGCCAATAAAATGGAGTATTTAGGATTCAGTGCATTCGGGTTTAATAGTCCTGTTTTTTCCGGCAAACTGACTATTTCAGAATTAGCTAAACCCCACATTAATAAAGGTATAGTGATAATAAATCCTGCTAAAGGCCCGGCAATACTCACATCAAATAAAGCTTTGCGGTGAGGCATAGGACTCCGCATTTTAATAAAAGCCCCAAATGTCCCTAAGAAAAAAGGTACAGGAATAAAATAAGGTAAGGTAGAGCGAATTTGATAAAATCTAGCTGTTAAATAGTGTCCTAATTCATGAGTACCTAAAATAGTAACTAATCCTAAAGCATAAGGTAAACCTTGAATAAATAATGTCAGATCAGATTCCAATTGAGTGATGTGAAAACCAGCAATTCTCAATCCTACTAAAGTAGTAGTAAATAAAGTTAATACTAATAATAGTATGGCTAACCCTGGCTCGGTAACTTTTTCCGCATTACGTTGGTTATTTTGTGTAGCCGCTTGAGCATTGGGAACTAAAACAAAGAAGGGTTTATCATTCATTCCTTCTTGAAATATGACTAGAAAGCGATCGCCAAATACTCTCTCAATATTAGCTTTAATTTGTGCGTAAGCCTCACTAGATATAGTTCGCAATTGACCGCGACAAATTATTGCTTGAGGTTGATAATCTATCTTTTGCACATAATAGATACCCCAAGGAAAACAATTTCGCAGTTGGCTTTCTTCTGCTAAATCAATCGGCCGTACTGGTGTTGTTTCTATTGGAGGATTATTATTTGCTGCTGATGGATTTTCTGTTCCTTGATTTTCTGGATTTGCAGGTAACTGTCGTCCCCAATTGAATAATAGCCAATACAATAATAAACAAACTGCTGAGACCCAGAGAATTAATCCTGAAGGCGGTGTTTGCTTGACACCATACACTAAAGACCAACCAGTTAATAAAAATGCTGGAGTCATTAAAACTAACCACAACAACCATATAGGAGTTCTTGTAGCCCGTGCAACAGTTTGTTGCATCATTAAATAAGTTAATAACCCCAAAATGAGGACAAACAAAAATATCATGATATTTTCTACTTAATAGAATACCTTACTTGTATTTTCCGTTATGGATTTTAATTACAAGCAAGACTGCACACCTTAATTTTTCTATTACAGTTAACAGAAATGTTAAATACATTGTAACCTAATTATTCACCTGTCTTTTGGTTTTTTCATTTATGTCTTCTTTGCCTCAACAGTCTCCTCCTCAGACTAAACCTCCGCGTTCTATATTTCCTCAAACCACGTCAGTTCAGGAAAGCCCTCTAGCAAATAACAGTATTTTTGCTTTTCCACCTAATCGGGATACTTTGGGAGGAACATCTTACTTCATTGTGACAAATGAAGGCAACATTCTCATAGATTGCCCCGCCCTAGAATCAATAAATCAAGATTTTTTGTCTTTACATGGCGGAGTCAGGTGGTTTTTTATTAGTCATCGTGGTGCTATTGGCAAGGCCGCAGAATATCAGCAAATCTTAAACTGCGAAATTCTGATTCAAGAACAAGAAGCTTATTTATTGCCTGGTTTAACTCTGACCACTTTTTCTGATCAGTTCACTCTCAAAGCCACCACAGAAATTATCTGGACACCAGGCCATTCTCCAGGCTCATCATGTCTATACTATCGTGAATTTGACGGCGTGTTATTTTCTGGTCGGCATTTAGTTCCAAACCAGTATGGTGAACCTGTGCCACTACGCACATCTAAAACCTTTCATTGGCCACGACAACTTAGAAGCATTCAATCCCTGCGCGATCGCTTTACAGCAGAAACTCTAAATTATATTTGCCCAGGTTCTAATACAGGCTACCTCAGAGGTAAAGCCTCTATAGATCAAGCATATCAAAAAATTCTTAACTTGAATTTATCAACTTTGCGGGAAATGCAAGCAATCTTTTAATTTAGGAAATAGGTAATGGGTAAGAAGGAAGAGAATTTTCTCCCCTGCACCCGGTCGTTTAACGACCTGTACTGATCTGGCGATGCCCTGAGCTAGTGGAAGGGTCGAAGTAAGCCGAACCGCTGCTCCCCTAGCTAGACCTCTCACCTATTCCCTAGCACCAAATTTTTACTTAAAAGTTCTATAGCTGCTTGATATTGGGTATCTTTTTCCGTGCCAATTTGCTCACCGTTAATTGGTGGTTGGGGAATTATTTGATCTGGTTTAATTCCCAATTTATTAATATCTCGATGGTTAGGAGTTTCATATTTAGCAATTGTCACCGCCAAGCCAGAACCATCAGATAATTCAAACAAAGATTGAATTAAGCCCTTACCAAAGGTAGTTTCGCCTATCAACTGGGCGCGGTGATTATCTTGTAATGCACCCGCTAAAATTTCGCTGGCGCTGGCAGTTCCCTGATTAACTAGAATCACTAAAGGATCTTTTGTCAACGATGGCCCAAAAGCTTCATAATTACCCTGAATCCCTTGACGATTGACAGTGTAAACGATTGTTCCAGAGTCCAACCATAGACGAGCGACTTCTATTCCCGCCTGTAAAAGTCCACCGGGATTATTTCTTAAATCAAGAATATAGGCTGACGCGCCTTTTTTTTCTAAAATAGAAACAGCGTGTGCCAATTCCTTAACAGCATTGGCACTAAATTGACTCAAGCGGAGATAGCCAATCTTAGCGCCTTCAGGGGACAGGCGTAAATCAGATATTACAGGATTAAGCGCAATCCGATCTCGCACCAAGACCACTTCCTGATCCTGTTCTCCTGCTCGGCTAATTAAGAGAGTCACAACACTGCCAGCAGGCCCCCGCATTCGCGCCGCAGCTTCATCAATACTGAGATTCTCTGTAGATAATCCCTCAATTTTCAAAATGCGATCGCGTGGTTTTAAACCTGCTTTTTGGGCTGGAGAATTTTCAATAGGTGCAATTACTTCCAAAATACCAGTTTGGGGATTGAAAGCAATTTGTAATCCCACACCTGTTAATTCTCCAGAAGTGTTCACTTGTAAACTGCGATATTTCTCAGGTTCAAGAAAACGGGTAAAAGGATCATCCAAACTCTTGAGCATATCCTGAATTGTGGTATAAGCAGCTTTCTGGTTCGGAAAATAATGTTTTAACGCCTTTTGTCGCACATCAACCCAATTTTGGTTGTTAAACGTCCCGTCCAGATAAGAGCGATTAACAATTCGCCATACTTCGTAAACAAGCTTTTGTTCTTGGGTCATAGCTAAAGCTGGAGAAACAAATCCTCCCAGCACCAAGCAAAAAACCAGTACCAGTGAACATCCTAGCCGCCAAAACCGCCCAACCCATTGATTCATGAACCCTGTTTTCAGTTCCATCTCAGACTCAAATTTCCTAAAACTTTCAATGCTACTTCTGTTGTTGATGAAATCTATCTCTCGACTATGTTACTTTTTTTATAGAAGAAGTGCATTCTTCTCATAAAGTTGCTAATCCAACTTTTCTTAAAGATCATCCTTCCTGATCAACGATAAAATTTTCTTTGGAGTCAACATTGTCAGTGTTGCCTTAATAAAGACTAGAGACAGGAAGATTGCTCAAACATAGGGTTAGTTACACCCTAATTTACGCTCGTGGACAAGTAGAAACCTATTCCCTTGGATGAAGCGAGAAGCGAACCCTCTAACTGAGATTAGTCTAATAGTCACTTATGAGAGGGCTTCGCATAACAAAACTTATCAACCGCAATCTATTTTTAGGAACTTGAGATTGTATGGCCAACGTTTATGACTGGTTTGAGGAACGCTTGGATCTCCAAGAACTTGCTGATGACATAACCAGCAAATATGTTCCTCCCCACGTTAATATTTTCTACTGCTTGGGTGGAATTACCCTAGTTTGCTTCCTCATCCAGTTTGCCACTGGATTTGCCATGACATTCTACTACAAGCCTACCGTTGCCGAAGCTTTCTCCTCGGTACAGTACATCATGAATGAAGTCAACTTTGGTTGGCTAATTCGCTCCATCCACCGCTGGTCAGCCAGCATGATGGTACTGATGATGATTCTCCACACCTTCCGCGTTTATTTAACAGGTGGCTTCAAAAAGCCCCGTGAATTAACCTGGGTGAGCGGTGTAATCATGGCTGTGATCACAGTTTCCTTCGGTGTAACAGGCTACTCTCTACCTTGGGATCAAGTTGGTTACTGGGCTGTAAAAATTGTTAGTGGTGTACCAGAAGCAATTCCCGTAGTCGGTGTTCTGATCTCCGATTTATTACGTGGTGGTTCTAGTGTTGGCCAAGCTACACTCACCCGCTATTACAGCGCCCACACCTTTGTTCTCCCTTGGTTAATTGCCGTCTTCATGTTGTTCCACTTCTTGATGATCCGCAAACAAGGTATTTCTGGACCTTTGTAATTAAAGTTATTAGCAACTAGGCAAAACTCAGTTTCCAGATCATCCTAGTTTGTTTTAAACTGAGGGAAAATAACTTGTAAGTTGTAAACATAGACTAGTATCTGAACTCTGAGTCAGTTATGTAGCTCATGGCTTTAGCCAATGCTTTAACCTCACTTCAGCCGGAGAACGCATTTAGAAATGTCAACGCAAAAAAAACCGGATCTGAGCGATCCCCAATTAAGAGCCAAACTCGCCAAAGGCATGGGTCATAATTACTATGGTGAACCCGCCTGGCCTAACGATTTGCTCTACATATTCCCAGTTGTGATCATGGGATCTTTTGCCTGTATCGTGGCTCTAGCTGTTCTAGATCCCGCTTTAACAGGTGAACCAGCAAATCCTTTTGCTACTCCTTTGGAAATTTTGCCAGAGTGGTACTTATTCCCTGTATTCCAAATTTTACGCTCACTACCTAATAAACTCTTAGGTGTGTTAGCTATGGCTGCTGTACCTGTGGGATTAATTCTTGTTCCTTTCCTAGAAAGCGTCAACAAGTTCCAAAACCCCTTCCGTCGTCCTGTTGCCATGACAGTATTTCTGTTTGGTACTCTTGTTACTATTTGGTTAGGTATTGGTGCTGCAATGCCATTAGATAAATCCTTAACCTTAGGATTGTTCTAAGAGAGTCAGTTACACTTAAAACTAACCCTGGTAACGTCTGTGATCTTCAAAAGTGTATACCTGATCATATCTGAAAGACAAATAGCCATGATTTTTGATGGTCTACTTGTAATTGATATGTCAAACGATATACGCTTTTGAAGATCCACAGGCGTTAACTAATTTGCGATTGTGGAAAGAAAATCTGAAGATCATGATCACCAGTTAGCTTTCCCCAGTCTCTAATACCGGAATTTTAATTTTTTTGGATGTGTAATAATTATGCTCAAAGATGAGGGAATAAAGTCATGATCAAACAAAAATTATGATCAGAATTTGAAAGCTCTCATCTTGGATAATCAATCCCCATGCCAAAATGTAAAATTAGCCAATTAATCAGACATTCCCAGATTTTTCACTTACTTTACTATTCAAGTCACGGTCAATGCTTAGCATAGTGCAGCAAGACCATCTGACGGTAAAGAGCGATCTTAAGCTCCTATGCCAAGTGCAACAATGGTTTGAAAAATTTTGTCAGCGATATTTACCTCAATATGGCTGGTCAGACAGCCAACTTTATCGTCTCAACCTAGCATTAGCAGAAGGTTTTACTAATGCAGTTCGTCACGCTCATCATTCCTTACCACCAGAAACAACTATAGAAATTCAAGTCATTCTCTGGATTGATAGACTGGAAATGAGAATTTGGGATTATGGACAACCATTTAATCCGGATGCGATCATTGAGCCAGAACCCGGTACTTTACAAGTAGGTGGGTATGGCTGGTTTTTACTCCGGCGTTTGGCAGATAAAGTTGTCTATGAACGCGATTCAGATACTAGAAATTGTTTGTTAATTGTTAAATATTGTTTAGAACCACAACATTAACCTCTAGTAACTTATAGCAGGAGGCAGGGGGGCAAGCCTTATCCTGTATGATTTTTAAGTTTAAGCACTTCGACTTACTTCGACTTCGCTCAGTAACCGTTTGTATCTTATTCAACTGCATACGAAAAATTAAAATTTCACTATTTTTCTAGTATTTATCCAACTATAGGCAGATAGAAATTAGTATTTTCTTTACTTCTGCTGACCCCTTACAGGATGGTAAACTGGGTTGGAGAGTCCTCCATTGTGATCCTGATGCAGTAGCAGCCGGCTGTATAGAAATTTCCCAAGGTAATAATCAACGTTGTAATGGACAATGGCTAAGAGAACAAACTCTCGCTGCATTTGGGATATACACTTTCCCACAGCGGTTACAACAACTCTTGCTCAATTCAGCATCTATAGCAGGTGACAGGCTTCGCCGTGAGCGTCAGCCGAACGGTGACAGGTGACAGAGTTGAAAAGACTTTGGGGTAAGGCTTTTTCGGTCAATTTTGTATCTCATTCCAGTGTATACCGCCATATCACCCAGAACTAAACTTGCTATCCTAAAGTCAGCAGCACAAATTTGAGACATGAGCTTTAAAAACTTACAATTCAACTTTGAAAATATCCGCCCTTGGTTAACCTTATTAGCAATTTCCTGGTTATTAGCCTCCTTGGGTTTAGGTTGGTTAGTCAATTCTTTATTAATTATTTTCGGCTTATTGTTATTTTTACCTGTGGTTGCATTCTTAGGGTTTCGCTGGTGGTTAGCAAAAAATCTAGTTACTGGCCAATGTCCCGTCTGTGGATATGAATTAACAGGAGTTAATAACACTCAACTACAATGTACAAATTGTGGAGAGCAGTTATCGTTAAAGAACAACCAATTTCAGAGGTTTGCACCGGAAGGAACAATTGATATCACAGCAGTGGAGGTAGAGGCCAAATCAGTGGAAGATCAGTGATAGGAGGCAAGAGGCAGGGGATCACAGGAGCACAGGAGCAGGAGTGAAAAATTTATATAATTCTTTCTGAACTACTGAACTACTGAATTATGTTCCCCAATTTTTTGCGCCATTGCTCGAAATTTTTAAGAAAATGTGGCTGCTGTAGTTCAGAAAGCCAAAGAATTAAAGCATCCTCATGGTTATCTTTGTAATAGCCCCGTCGTTTGCCCGCAGTTTTGAAACCAAACTTTTGATACAAGGAAATAGCAACGTGGTTAGAATCACGGACTTCGAGGGTAGCTCTTTCTAAACCCAGATCAACAGCAGTTTGCAATAGCACATACAATAAAGCCTTGCCTAACCCTTGACCATGATATTCAGGGTGAACTGCCAAAATTGTAATGTGTGCTTCCTCTAAAATTGACCAAAAGCAACCCATTCCTAACAGTTCAGAGTCATTGAAAGGTGAAAATAAGCCAAAAAAATGACTATTAGGGCTTTCTAACTCGCGGAGATAGCCTTCCATAGTCCACAAACCATTAAAACAGGCTTTATCCAGTTCTAACAATTCCGTGAGATTGTCTCTAGTTAAAGATTGAATTTTGAAGTCTGATGAAATCACGATTTTTGAGAATTAGGGAAGGTTAATTATCTAGGACTTACCCATTGACAGGATCAACCAAATATGAGGTAGGGATTTCCGGCATTTTTAGGTGATTGTTTGATGGTTTTTGAGCGATAGCGAAGCGCTGCTGCAAGCAGTTCCCTATTGATCGGAAGTTAATCGCCACAAGCCTGAAACGACCAAATATCGTTCATACATATCATGGTTAATTTGTACAGTGCGTAAGTCCTATTATCAATTATCAATTACCCATTATCCTTTACCAATGAGAGGGTAAACTGGGAACGAGGACATATACTCATGCCCTTATTTTTCACAAAGAGAAGTTTTATTAGTTATGGTATTGACTCACCCCGTCGAAGTTCAAGTTTCTGGCCGTCAATATTTACAGCCACAAAACAGCAACAGTGCTGATATTTCCCCTAACCAACAACTCCTACCCTTGACAGCTAGAGTCAATGATCATGACAACCTGGAAATCGGTGGGTGTGATGTAACTACCCTAGTGGAACAGTTTGGTTCGCCTTTATATATTTTAGATGAAGAAACCCTGCGGACGGCTTGTAGACAATATCGAGATACCTTTAAAGAATACTATAAGGGAGAATCTCAGGTACTTTATGCTTCTAAGGCATGGAATTGTTTAGCAGTTTGTGCCATTGTGGCCTCAGAAGGCTTAGGAATTGATGTAGTATCCGGTGGGGAACTTTATACTGCCCTCAGTGCGGGTATGACTCCAGATAAAATCTACTTACATGGCAATAACAAATCTCGTGATGAGTTAGTTTTAGCAATTCAGTCCGGTTGTACTATTGTTGCTGATAACTGGCATGAATTACATACTTTGGTGAAGATAGCAGGAGAACAAACAGAAGATTCTTCTCTGTTCCCAATTCGGATTATGCTGCGTTTAACACCCGGGATTGAATGCCATACCCATGAATATATTCGCACGGGTCACTTAGATAGTAAATTTGGTTTTGATCCCAATAATTTACAGGAAGTATTTGCTTTTGTTAGTCAACAGCCTAGTTTAAACTGTGTGGGTTTACACGCTCATATTGGTTCACAAATTTTTGAACGTCAACCCCATAGAGATTTAGCTGCGGTAATGGTGCAGTGGCTACGGGATGCTGCTAAACATGGGTTAACTGTGACAGAATTAAATGTCGGTGGTGGTTTAGGAATTAGATATACAGAATCCGATGATCCTCCAAGCATTGTAGAATGGTCAAAGGCAATTTGTGAAGTTGTGCAAGCAGCTTGTTTATCGGAAAATCTGCCTTTACCTAAGTTACTTTGTGAACCTGGGCGATCGCTTATTGCCACATCTTGTGTCACTGCTTATACAGTTGGTGCTACTAAGGTGATTCCTGAAATTCGCACCTACGTGGCGATTGATGGCGGAATGTCAGATAATCCGCGTCCTATCACCTATCAATCAGTTTATCGGGTGGTGGTTGCGAATAAAATATCTGCTCCTTGCACCGAAATCGTGACATTGGCGGGTAAACATTGCGAATCAGGAGATATTCTGATTAAAAATGCCCAACTGCCAAAAACTGAAGCAAATGATATTCTCGTAGTTATGGGAACTGGTGCATACAATTACAGTATGGCATCTAACTATAATCGCCTCCCTCGACCGGCAGCAGTTGTAGTGGCAAATGGCGAAGCAAATTTAATTTTGCAGCGTGAAACTTATCAAGACTTGATTCGACAAGATTGCTTACCAGAAAGACTGAAATAGTTCGTAGTCAGTGGTCAGTGGTTGAAAAATCAGAACTGACAACTGACCATTGACAACTGACAAATGACTATAAGAATCCAGATGTCATGAGAGATTGGTGGAAGCAATGGCTGATAAACCTGGGAGATAGGTCACAGTCCTTGCTCCTTGGGACTCTGGATATGATGTTGGTGCTGGCACTGACATACATAATCCTGGTGATTATTAGTGAACGGCGCACATTATGGATGGTGCGAGGCTTTATAGTCTTAATGCTTTGCTCGGTTCTCAGTGGCAAGTTAGGATTACCTTTGCTAAATTTTGTTCTGGAAAAATTGGTGATTGGCTGTGCTGTGGCTATGGCTGTGGCATTGCAATCAGAATTTCGCCGTTTTTTGGAACAGTTGGGACGTGGTGAATTTTGGCAGTTATTTCAAAATAATCGCTTGGCAATCCCTAAATCCGATAGTGTAATTGATGAAATTGTTGATGCAGTTAAAGAACTATCAAAAAATCGTATTGGCGCTTTGCTCATTTTAGAAACCACTGGGCCAATTGAAGAGCAAGATTTCTCAGTCCCAGGAGTGAAACTCAATGCGGAAATTTCTAAAGAACTGATCCAAACTATTTTCCAGCCGAAAACTTTGTTACATGATGGAGCAACCTTAATTCGTGGTTCACGCATTGTATCATCAGGTATAATTTTACCACTTTCAGGGCGTACAGCTTCGCGGCAGTTGGGAACACGCCATCGGGCAGCAATGGGAATTACGGAAAGGGTCGAAAACTGTATTTGTGTTGTTGTATCTGAAGAAACGGGTTCTATTTCCCTAGCGGAACGCGGAACTCTATATAGACCACTAACTATTAAAAAGCTGAAAGAGTCTTTAGAGGCTCGATTTTCTCCAACTGTAGATCGGGAAGCTGTAGCACCTGGTCTTTTCAGTTTAGCTCGTCAGTTTGGTAGTCCCTTACTAAAATTAATTTCCCGATTGCCTGGATTACCTTGTCTTCGACACGCTACTCGTAGTTTATTTCCCCGTAGGGGTACGACCGCTTCTCAAGATAAAAAATGAAAATACAACAAACTGAATTGCAATATTTACCCCTAGATTTAAAAAAAGAATTACTACCTCAACACGTTGCCGTAATTATGGATGGTAATGGCCGATGGGCAAAACGCCAAGGTTTACCCCGGATTATGGGTCATAAAGCTGGTGTGGATGCTCTCAAGGATTTGTTACGCTGCTGTAAGGACTGGGGAATTAAAGCCCTGACTGCTTATGCTTTTTCCACGGAGAACTGGAAAAGACCACAGGAGGAAGTGGAATTTTTGATGAGTTTGTTCCAGCGTGTTTTACGTCAAGAACTACGAGAAATGGTCGAAGAGAATGTACAAATTCAGTTTGTCGGCAATTTACAAGCTTTACCAAAAGGATTGCAAGAGGAAATTTCTCGCTCAATGACAGAAACTAAAAATAATCAAAGTATTAAGTTTACTGTAGCCACAAATTATGGTGGTAGACAGGAGATTTTACAAGCCTGTCGAGGAATCGCCCAAAAGGTAAAAGAAGGTTTACTTCAGCCTGATGATATCTCTGAAGAAGTTTTTGAAGCTCATTTATATACAGCCGGAGTCGCAGATCCCGATTTATTAATTCGTACCAGTGGAGAAATGCGTTTATCAAATTTCTTGCTTTGGCAAATGGCCTATGGAGAAATTTATATTACTGATACTCTCTGGCCAGATTTTGACCGTCATGAGTTCCATCGAGCTTTATCTGCTTATCAACAACGAGAACGCCGTTTTGGGAAAATTTAGATGATGGTTGACGGTTGACAGAAAATTATATTACGAATTATGAATTACGAATTACCCATTGCGGGAGTCGGGAGTCGGGAGTCGGGAGTCGGGAGTCGGGAGTCGGAAATTACGAATTACGCAATTTATGGACCTGAGAAAACGGCTTCTTCAATATCTTCTCGACTGAGAGAATATTTGAAAGAACGTTGAATATCTTGGCTATTTTCTCCTGCTTGGAGGTAACGGACAGTGATTTGTTCCGTATCTAACCACAGTTCTGCTTCCCAACTAGATCGTTGTATTCGCCAACAGTGTAGTTGGTAATCGTCTTGTTGACAACCTTGGTTTTTTAGCCACTGTTCAATTTGTGGTAGAGGATGACTATATAGAGGAGTATTTGCAGGAAGCATAAGCAATTCAAAATTCAAAATTCAAAAAGATTGTGTGGCCAAGGGGTGAAGTTGAGTTTAAGTAATTGCTTCCCCACGCAAGATGGCTATAGCGATCGCTAATAGAATACAACTAAAAATGGTCAACCCCAACACAAATAATACAAATATTTCCCCGGAAGATAAAGGACGATCTGTAGCATCTAAATAACCTGATTTCGACCAATCATGGGAACGAGACACAGGATGATTCAAATCAGATGGGGTTTGAATGACACCAAAACGGGAATAGCCAATTTTTAAATCATAGCTGAGGCGACGTTCTGGATTACTAAGAGTAGCATAAGCTTCATTAATTTTCTGAAATTTAGCAGTAGCAACATTAGCAGCTAATTCCGTCGTATCTGGATGATAGAGTTTGCTAAGTTCTCGATAAGCGCGACGGATATCAATTACTGATGCTGAAGGATGTAATCCTAGCAGGGTATAGTATGTTGTAGTGTCGCTGCTTTGTAGCTTTTTCCCGGTTTGACTCACGACTTTGATTTATTTTGATCAACTCTGTTTTTTCTATTTTAAATCCCTGGGGTAAGTAGCCAGGTAGAAATAAATCAAAGTTTGTAGTCAGGACTTTACTCCTGCTCATCCTTATTTTGAGTAATAAATTACTCACTACGAACTAGGATTTTATTTTATATTTAATTATACTCACTTACTTAATTAAAAATTGTGTAGAGGCATTTCATAAAACGTCCCGACAATGTAGCTTAGGCAAATAGACTTTATTTTTACACACCCAAATGAATCTCGCTGCTATTCTGAAAGACTCTAATTACAAGTTATCTCAATTTACACCAGCAGAAATTGATACATTAGAAAAATCTATTATCATTAAACATACTAAAAGCGGTGATGTAGCTTATATTAACTGTTTAGTACGTAGTAAGGAAATTAAATTAACGCCAGAGGAAACAGTTAGACAACTTTATTTACAAGTCTTAACTCAACGTTATCATTATCCAGTAAATCGGATAGCGGTTGAGTATGCCGTTACCTTTGGCAGAGAAAAGAAAAAGGCTGATATTGCCATTTTTGATAAAGATAGACCCAATGTACCTTATATTATTGTTGAACTGAAAAAGCCAAAATTAAAAGACGGTAAAGACCAATTACGATCTTATTGTAATGCAACAGGCGCACCATTGGCGTGTGGACAAATGGTAATCAAATTTCCTATTATCAACGTAAAGATCCCAATTATTTTGAAGATATTACAGATATTCCCAATGCTAACCAAACTTTAGCGGATATTCTCAATGAAAGATTTACTCTAGAAGATTTAATTAAAAAAGATAAACTCAGAAATGAGAAAAAATCCCTAAAAGCCTTAATTGAAGAAATGGAAGATGAGGTTTTAGCAAATGCGGGAGTTGATGTTTTTGAGGAATTATTCAAACTGATTTTTACTAAATTATATGATGAGTGGCTTTCTGGGAGGGGAAATAATAAAAAAACTCGGTTATTAGAGTTTAGAAATACTGGACAAACAGAAACAGCACTAAAAAATAAAATTCAGGATTTATTTGATCGGGCTAAAAAGCAATGGGAAGAGGTATTTAGTGAAGAGAGCAAAATTACTTTAACACTTTCTCATCTTTCGGTGTGTGACTACTTTCAGAACTAAATTTAAAAGACTGGCAACCCACAGAAGAAAATATTGCTGTTAGAAGTTTTTCATCTTCTTTTCTGGCTTCTGGGCGTTTAGATGCTGAGTATTATCAACCAAAATATGATGATTTAGAAAAAACTATTAAAAGCTATAATGGTGGATGGGATTATTTAGGTAATAAATTTTTGGTTGAGACAGGAGAGTATTCAGAAGAATATGTTCCCAAATCCAAAGGTTTGCAGTTTTACATAAGAAATACAAACATTAAATCCTCACAAATAGAATCCGATGATGATTTCTATGTCGAACCCAAAAACTTTACTAAATTTACAAATATAGGAGACATTTTAACCGCTAGAGTAGGAGCAATAGGTTCTTTTGGAACAATAAATATAGATTTTGCTGGTGCTATTTATTCGGATAATGTTTTATGTCTTAGAATAATTCAGCCTCAATTGTTTGTCCCTGATGTCTATACATTATATTTTAATACTAAAATTAATCGAGAATTAATGAATCGTTTTTCTGGTGGCTCAGTACAACCCCTTATTACTCAAACCAACATTAAGAATTTACCCATACCAATCTTTAATATTTTGTTTCAGAATGAAGTAAATGAAAAAATACAAGAAAGTTTTAAATTTAAAAGTCAATCTAAGCAACTCCTAGAAATCGCTAAAATAGGAGTAGAAAAAGCCATTGAAAGCGACGAAACCACAGCCACAAATTGGATAAACGAACAACTTGCAGCATTGGGTATTAATTTCCTGTAAATATTTGTCCAAACCCCATTAATTATGAGATAATATAAATAGCCAAGTATATCCTGTCCCATAACCACCTAAATATTATCATCTTATGTCAGAACAAATCTACAATATCACCGTAGAAAACCAAGACCTAATTATCAGGTTCAAAAAAGATATTATTGAGCTAGATGCTCTCAAAAAGTTTTTAGATTATCTTGAGTTAGAGTCTTTGAGAAAAAAAAGCAGTATGACAACAGCGCAAGCTGAAACTCTAGCGCAAGAAATAGATATTGATGTATGGTGCAATATCAAACATAAATTTGTTGGAGAGTAATTAGTGTCTAGAAATCAGCCAATTATTGTTGACACAAATATTTTATTTTCTGCTTTACTAAATAGCCAATCTAGTTTTGCTAACCTCCTCTTCCAAGGAGAATACAATTATTTTATCTGTGAGCTAGTATTGGTAGAGTTATTTAAGCGTAAAGAAAAAATAATCAAAGTTAGTCAGCTATCTGAAAATGAAATAGTGCGAATTTACCAAATATTACTACAACGCCTCAATCTTTATAAAGAAGACTTAATAGCACCGAATAACCGAGAAACAGCTTATACTTTATGTAAAGATATTGATGAAAGTGACACTCCCCATGTTGCTTTAACATTGGAATTAGAAGGTTTATTGTGGACAGGAGATAAAAAATTGAAAGAAGGATTAATTAGAAAGGGATTTGATAAATTTTTTGAACCTAATAATTTCTTATTTTAAGTTGTAATGACTCTAACAAAATAAACTAAATTCAGTTAGATTAAAACCTTCCTGCGGAGGAAAATATCATGACTATTGCACAAGAAAAACGCTACTATTCACCCGAAGAATATTTAGAATTTGAAGTAAATTCAGATATACGTCACGAATATATTGATGGATTAATTATACCAATGACAGGCGGAACACCAAATCATAATCAACTTGCTGGCAATTTTTATGCTGTGTTAAATTTTGCTCTCAAACGTCGTCCTTATCAAGTCTTTGTTACTGATCAACGTCTGTGGATTCCTAACAGAAAAATTCACACTTATCCTGATATTATGATTGTGCAAACTCCCTTAGTTTTTGAGGAAGGAAGAAAAGACACCATAACTAATCCTGTAATGATTGCGGAGGTGTTATCAAATTCCACGAAAAGCTATGATAAAGATGAAAAATTTGCTGCTTATCGCACTATTCCCACCTTTCAAGAATATATTTTAATTGACCAATATTCCATGCACATTGAACAATACTGCAAAATTGGTGATAATAAATGGGTATTTTCTGAATTTGCAGATTCAGAAGCTGAATTAAATTTAGCCTCTGTTCCCTGTCAAATTTTGTTAGCTGATATCTACGATAAAGTTGAATTTAACGCAGAAGAATAATTTAATCAAGATGTAGTTAATTCACTCACAAATTATGATCATCCTGTTAATTCTTTAATCCTGGAAATCCTGATTCTGACAATTAAATTAAATCAGCACGGGGTTTAAAAGTTTCTATTTCTCGCAATTTTTCATAAAGTTCCCGTTCTTGAGGACTAATATTTTTAGGGGTTACTATCTGAATTTCCACTAATTGATCACCGCGTTGTCCGTTTTCGCCAGGGTAGCCTTTATTACCAAGACGGAATCTTTGCCCGGATCTGACACCAGGGGGAATGGTCATTTTCACTGGACCGTCAAGGGTAGGTGCTTCAACTTGTCCGCCTAAAGTTGCTTCACAAGGAGTTACAGGTACTTGACAAAAGATGTTAGAACCTTCAAGTTTAAATAATGGATGGGGATCAACGGTAATTTTTAAGTATAAATCACCACCACCAATTCCTTGATTGCGGAGGCGGATGGTTTGCCCTGTCACCATAGCTGGGGGCATAGTCACTTCCAGCGATCGCCCGTCTTCTAAACGTATTCTTTCATTACCACCTTGATAAGCTTTTTCTAAAGGTAAAGTTAATCTGGCTTCTATATCCCTGCGGGTGCTACGGGGTGGGGTATTGACCGTGTAAGCAACTTTAGTTCTAGGAGTGCGGAAGGGGTCGCTAGTGGTGGTATTTCCGGGACTATTTTTGGGTTCTTTGCGGTTGCTGACACCAATTACTTGATTGACAAAACTTTCAAAATCGTTAAATTGGCTAGGGTCTACGTCTTGACTAGAACGACCATTAGGGCGGGTATCCCAACCTTTAGGCTTAGGTGTTTGTTTATTCCCAGCAAAGCCGTTTTGTTGCCAATAGCGGCTAAATTGGTCATATTGCGATCGCCTGCTAGGATCGGAAAGAATTTCATAAGCCTCACCGATGGTTTTAAATTTTTCCTCGGCTTCCTTATTTCCCGGATTAAGATCAGGGTGATACTGTCTAGCTAAACGACGATAAACCTTTTTAATTTCTTCGCTAGAAGCATCTTTAGAAACTCCTAAAATCTCGTAATAATCGCGAAAATTTTGCAAATTTTGCATAATCTGTTATTTAAATGTTAGTTGTCAGTTGTCAGTTGTCAGTTGTCAGTTGTGCTTCTACTTAATCACTGACACTACAAATATTGAAAGTTAGATTTTAGACTGAAGATAGTGAATCCAAAATCTAAAATCCAAAAGCTAAAATTATCTTAGAGCCAATCATCGTCATCATCCCAGTTATCCTGGTAGCTGGGGCGTTTGCTGCGGGTAGGACGACTTTCATAATTGGAAGAACGACTTTCTCGACTTTCTCGATTATCTCTACCATAATCTCTGCTAGAACTGCGATTAGATGAGTCTCTTTCCCGATAATTATCTCGATAAACATCCCGTTCTGGTTCTTTTTCACCCACGAAGATGTCGCGGATAGCACCAAATAAATCATCATCTTCATCCTCAGCATAATACTGACGGACTTCTCTATTCAGTTCATATAGAGCATCTTGTAAATCAGCGTAAGCCTGATCTATGCCACGATCTTCATTTGCTTGTAAACTTTCCCGTAGGTTGCGACAAATATTATCAATGCGTTGACGACGGTTACGGGCAAATTGCATTCCCATTTCTAACGCTACCTCCCGTAGTTGTCGTTCCGCTTGCAATATTAATGCTTCCGCACGGGTACGTTTCTCAACTCGTTCCTTGCGTTCTCTGTCAACATTGGCATATTTTTGGGCATCCTGAATCATCCGATTAACTTCTGACTCACTCAAAGTAGAAGCGCCTTGAATGGTGATGCTTTGTTCCCTGCCCGTAGTACGATCTAGGGCTGTTACCTGCAAAATCCCATTAGCATCAATATCAAAAGACACCTGCACTTGGGGAATGCCTCGCGGCGCTGGAGGAATGCCATACAATTTAAACCGTCCCAAGGACTTGTTATCTGTGGCCATGTCCCTTTCACCCTGGACTACATTGATTTCTACACTATTTTGGTTATTTTCCGAAGTAGAAAAGATATCAGAACGACGGACAGGAATAGTTGTATTGCGAGGGATAAGTTTTTTCATCACACCACCGATAGTTTCTAAACCCAAAGATAGGGGTGTGACATCTAACAGCAGGATATCTTTCATTTCACCAGCAAGAACACTGGCCTGAATAGCTGCACCGACGGCTACAACTTCATCAGGATTAACATTTTCACTAGGTTCAATGCCAATTAAATCTTGTACTAGCTGTTTTACCATGGGCATTCTCGTAGAACCACCAACTAATACGACTTCTTCAATATCTACAGGAGACAGTCCGGCATCTTTTAACGCTCGTTTGACTGGTGTTCTGATTCTACCTAGTAAGTCTACACATAAACCTTCAAATTGCGATCGCGTCAGCCGAGTTTCTAGGTGTTTTGGTCCATCCTCTGTGGCGGTAATGAAGGGTAAATTAATATCAGTGACGCTAACGGCAGAAAGTTCAATTTTCGCCTTTTCTGCGGCTTCCATTAGCCGTTGCAAAGCTTGGCGATCGCGTCTTAAATCCACACCCTCTGCTTCTAAAAATTGTTCTGCCAACCAATCAACCACTTTTCTATCAAAATCATTACCACCTAATTGAGTATCTCCACTGGTAGACTTGACCTCAAATACGCCGTCACCTACTTCTAGAATGGATACATCGAAAGTTCCCCCACCCAAATCAAAAACTAGGATGGTTTCTAAATCACCACGATCTAGCCCGTAAGCCAAAGATGCCGCCGTTGGTTCATTGAGAATCCGTAACACATCTAAACCCGCAATTCTGCCTGCGTCACGGGTAGCTTGACGTTGGGAATCATTAAAATAAGCGGGAACAGTAATCACAGCCCCGGTAACAGGTTCACCTAAATAACGACTAGCATCATCAGCTAATTTTTTCAGCACCATTGCTGAAATTTCCTCTGGGGCAAATTCCTTATTTAACCGAGGACAAGCAACTTTAATATTGCCAATTTCATCTTTACGAATGGTGTAAGGTACACGCTTAGAATCGGGGTTTAATTCACCATATTTGCGGCCAATAAAGCGTTTTACCGCAAAAAAGGTATTTTGAGGATTGAGAACAGTTTGCCGTCTGGCCATTTGCCCAACCACCCTTTCACCTTCCTTACTAAAGCCAACTACGGAGGGGGTTGTTCGCATTCCTTCTGCATTGGCAATCACCACCGGCTTGCCACCCTCCATTACGGCGACTACTGAGTTGGTTGTACCCAAGTCGATGCCAACTACCTTGCCCATGCGTTACTCGTCTCCTGTTGCGTGTTTTATAAATTTATTATGATAGGATGAGACTGCTTTTAGCTTGGTGCTAAATGAGAATCAACCGTCCAATAGTATAATAGTCATCATTAAATCAGGAATTAAAGAAATTTTAGCTTAACCTGTACCTGCTACTTACTTGCTAAACTAGGATAACATTTTCAGAAAGGGAACAGGCAACAGGGAACAGGGAATAGGGAATAGACAAGAAATTTACTAATCACTAATCTCTCATCAATAAGTTGAATTTAAAACAGCGTTTACAAAACCATCTTCAGGAAGTAGCGAGAGAACGCAATCCCTACATGGACAGTGCGGGACATTTCTTTGTTCAAGAATACATTGGCCAGCAATTGGGACAATGGGGAAGTGTGGAAATCCACACCTTTGAAGTTAGAGGTAAAAGCTGTAAAAACTTGATTTTAAATTTACCTGGTGCAACGGCAAACCAGAAAACCGATTTACCACCTATTCTCATTGGCGCTCACTATGATGGTGTACCTGGTACTGTAGCAGCAGATGATAATGCCACAGGTGTGGCGGTTTTATTAGAATTGTCCAGAAGTTTTGCCGAAACCCCCGCGAGATATCCTTTGCGGTTGGTGGCTTTTGATATGGAAGAATATGGACTACTGGGTAGCGCTGATTATGCAGCCCACTTACACCAACAAAAGCAACCTCTCCGCTTGATGATATCTTTAGAAATGTTGGGATATCGAGATCCTACTCCTGGTTCTCAAAAATACCCCTTCCCTTTACAGTTCTTTTATCCCAATCGTGGTGATTTTATTGCTTTAATTGGCAATTTGCGGACTTTGGGTGATTTAATTAGTTTAAGTAAAAGTATTGATAAAGCAGGTATATCTAGTCAATGGCTACCAGCACCAAATCGGGGTTTGTTAGTTCCCCAAACTCGGTTAAGTGATCATGCACCGTTCTGGGATGAAGGTTATCCAGCAATTATGGTGACAGATACCGCTTTTATGCGAAATCCCCATTATCATCGGCCAAGTGATACTATTGCCACCTTGGACTTAGATTTTCTTGCAGGTGTATGTGAGGGTTTAGAACAGGGGATTAGGAGATTTTAAAACTGAGGTTTGATATAATCCTTCCATATTTTATCCGATTGTCTATCTCCCTTGAGAGTTTGATAAATATTTTTTAATGTTTATTTGTCAGTATAATTACTAATATGTACACTAGTACAGCACGGCGTAAATAAAACAACCATTCTCAATCACTAAAAAACTTATGCCATATTATTTTTGACCTTTGACTTTTGACTTTTGACTTCCGCCTTGCGGTGCTAGTTAGTTCAATAGCCATCTGTAAAGTCCAAAACAATCAACAAATATAAAGACAGAAGCAGCGTAAAAAATCATAACTTTATCTTTCAGCAAAATACTTGCTACTAATAATTGACTAGAACTCATTGCTAAAAAAATAAATCCATATCCACTAATTATTGTTTTTGATGCTAATAAAACTCCTCCGCATAACGCACATAAGCTACTAGATAATTTTAGAATCAACGAAATAGATAACTTTTTTTTGCACTTGCGTTGAGATAGCATATATTAGGACTCCTATAAAAAATAGAAGTTATGATGTTTTTTTGTTGTTAAGTTATTCTTTAGGATTAACAGGGATTTGAAAACAGTATAAATACGTAATTGATTATTTTACATACAATATATATGGTTCTTCAGTACATAGTATGCAAAATCAATCTCAAACAACTGCGGAAGGCTTAATATACATAAGACATAAGCTACAGATATTGGATATTTTTACAAAAATTGCCTCTTTACCCTGTTCCCTGATCCTTCCTGTTCCCTCTCCCAAATATAAAATTTATTTTGCACGACTACTTAGGTGATACCTGCTGAGTAGTAAACAGATACCACACTCATAACCGTTCTCTTTCTCAGTCCTGTCTACTTCACAAACTACCATAAACAGGAATTGCTGCACCACGAACATCAATAGCGGCTTCTGAAGCTAAAAAACAGATAACTTGGGCAATAGATTCTGGTTTTACCCATTTATCAGCGTTTTCTGCACCCATAGCTGCCCTATTGGTGGGGGTATCAATGACACTAGGGAGGATAGTATTAGCAGTAATATTAGTATTTTTGGTTTCCTCTGCGATCGCTTTTGTTAAGGCTATTACCCCAGCTTTGGCCGCAGAATAAGCTGCTAAATGTGCCGCAGGTTCAGCACCAGCACGAGAACTTACAGTTACAATGCGTCCATAGCCATTTTCTAACATACTTTTAAGGCTATATTTACAAGTTAAAAAAGTTGTATTTAAGTTTAAATCTATCTGTTGTTTCCAATCATAAAAGCTGTAGTCTTGGGTTTCCCCCATAGAAAAACCACCGACTAAATGAATTAATACATCTACTTTTCCCATCCGAGTGACAAGTTTATCTACTGATGCTTCATCTTCTAAATTAGCAGGAATAAAATGAATTCTCGCAAAATTCGCAGGTGATATAATTCCCTTGAGCCGTTCTACATCTTTAGGGTTACGATAAGGAATAGTTACATCTGCACCTTGGGCGATAACTGCGGGTGTGACACCTAAACCAAGTCCACCTGTACCACCTGTAAGTAAAACTTGTTTGCCTTTCATAAAAAGATGCAATCCTTAAGTTATTCTTAATTCAAGATAGCGCAGATTTTGAATATCAATTTCATGATTTATCTTCCTATTCTCTATTCCTGACTATAGTAGAGACATGAAATATCACATCTCTACTCCCATTTCTAGATACAATAATTCTTTACAAAAATGATTGTAGATGTTGTACTAATTGTGGCGCTTGCATCACACCTTCAATTCTGTCTACAGGTTTTCCTTCTTTAAATAGAAGCAGGGTAGGTAAGGCAGAAATTTGATAATGACTTGCTAAATTTTGATACTTTTCCGTGTCAATCTTCACAATACGTAACTTATCGTTCAATTGCAGATTAACCTGTTGCAAAATCGGAGTCATCATTTGACAAGGACCACACCAGTCAGCATAAAAGTCTACTAATACAGGTACATCTGAACCAGATAGCATCTCTTCAAAGCTGCTGAATTCTTTTTTAGTTGCCATAACACACACACAGATTTTTAATTGTTTCTTTTCATCTTAGTTCTTAGAATCTAAAATCTGTATATTTTTATATTTTTTTCGGAAAATCATCGGACAATCAAAGAATTTAAATCCACGTATGTAGGTTTTATCTGCATAACTGCGACTGCTAATCATCACAGATTAATTTTTATGAAGTGATACTAATAGCACCACCACAACTAGAACCACACCCCGCAGTACAACCATAGCAATATTCAGCAGTTTGGATTTCATTAATTATATCTAAACTACCAATTTCTAACAATTTACTCACCGTCAAATTTTCACCATTGCTGGTTTTGGCAGATAAATTCATCATTTGGTTAAAATCACAATCATAAACATTCCCTAAATAATCAACAGAAATTTGCTCACGACACATTAAACCATCAATTGTTTTAGGGTTGAAATGAGACTCTAAAAAACGTAAATATGTAGAATAAAGTTGTTTCCTTTCTAAATGAAACTTTGTTCTCCCCACAGGTATGTTAGTGATCGTAAAAAGGTGATTAAAAACTATAGCAAACTTTTCAGATAAAAACTTTTTATAAGCCTTTTCTAAATTGACTTGTTCGGGAGTTAAAGAAAAATCTTCACTATTTGGTAATTGAGGATTATACACCAAATCTAAAACTAAATTGGGGTTTTGACCATAACCTAATTTATTCAACCATTGCAAAGCTTGAATAGATTGATCAAAAACACCATTTCCCCGCATCTTATCAACATTATCGGCTAAATAACAGGGGAGAGAAGCCACAATTCTGACTTGATTTTGAGCAAAAAAATCTGGTAAATCCTCAAATCCCTCCACAAAATAAATTGTCAAATTTGATCTCACAATGACCTGTTTACCTGATTTTCGAGCAGCTTTTACCAACGACTTAAAACCATAATTCATTTCCGGAGCGCCACCGGTTAAATCAACAGTTTTGATTTTGGGAAACTTCTCAATTAAAGTAATTAACTGTTGACAAACTTCCGGTGTTAATTCCTCAGTTCTTTTCGGACTAGCTTCCACATGGCAATGGTTACAAGCTAAATTACAACGTTTTCCCAAATTAATTTGTAAAACATTAATTTCCTTTTTTGTTAAAGGTGAATTTAGCTTTTGAAAAAAAGGTGTAATCATATAAGCATCTCTAGCACGAATTTCTATAAGAGGATATTTTAAAGGTCATTCAACCTCAGAGACAGGGGGAAGTGACAGACTATTGATAATTGGAACATAAGTAATTGAACAAAAATATTTACAGTTATTGCGAGCGAAGGGAAGCAATCACAACCCTTGGAATTGCTTCATTTCACTTCGTTCCCTATGGCTAACGGTACGCTGCGCTAACGCCATGACATTGTGTAATTAATTCTGTCTCACTACTTACCACTTGACTAAATCGAAAGTTTCCTATTTTATGGATAAACAACTCATCAATCATTTAGGACTTACGCACAAAGCAATCAAAAACCTGATTCTTTCGTAGGGGTAATTCATGAATTACCCCTACTTTCGTGATGTTTTGCGTAAGTCCTGTCATTACCAAAATCTAAAAAAAACATTTTTGATCGCTCCACGCCGTTACGCTAGGAAAGTGAAAAGAATAAGAGCGCGAAGCGCGAAAGAGCAAGAGTGTAAAGTCCTACCGAAGAATTCTCCCGACCGCGCAGACAACACGAAAACCAATACTGGGGTTGATGCCGCCGCGCTCCACCTTAAAGACGTAGTTGCGAGACGCGGAACGGCAGAATCGAGGATCGTTGAACCAAGAACCGCCCCGCACCATGGCTTTACTGCTTAGACTTTTCCAAACACTGCCATCTATAGGCGCATTTATATAGTTTTTATGCCACCCATCCTCGCACCACTCCCACACATTCCCACACATATCATATAAACCAAAAGGGTTGGCGGGAAAAATTCCTACCTCTGTGGTTTTCTCTCGATATTGTCCTTTTGGTCTCTGCCCGTAAGTATAGTTACTATTATAATTAGCTAAATCTGTAGAAATTGTTTCCCCACAATAAAATGGGGTAGTAGTTCCTCCACGACAGGCATATTCCCATTCTGCTTCACTAGGCAAACGATAGGTTTTATTTGCCATTCGGGAAAGTCTGGCACAAAATTCTTGAGCATCATCCCATGATACACACTCAACAGGCAGATTATCACCTTTAAAAAGAGATGGATCAGATTCTAAATCAATGTTAACCTTTGGTAAGGCAGCCACGACTCGCCATTGTTTTTGAGTAACTGGATATTTACCCATGAAAAACGGGGAAACAGTAACTTGATGTTGTGGACTTTCATCCGAACTTCGGCTTTCCTCATTTTCTGGAGAACCCATGAAAAAAGTCCTCCCAGGGATAGATACCATTTCCAAAGTTACACCATTTCCCAAATCTTCGCCAAAATAATTTGCGTTTTTGGCAATGCGTTGAATTTCTGAACTTTTTCCCAAACTCAAAACGCCAGGAATTAACTTAGCTGTTTCAAATTTAAACCTGGTGACGGGAATATCTAAAAACTTTTCCGGTTTTGGTTCAGTATTATTTGGTGAGGGAGGTGAATATACTACTTGTTTATTAGCTAGTCTTCGCACTTCAATAGAAGCTATATCTTCATCTGAAAGATTAAGAGAATTTTGTAATCTTTGTAATTGCTTACGGTTTTTTTCGGAAATTGGATATTCTTGTTCTATTAATTGACAGAAAGCCTCTTTATAATTTTGTAACTTTTCTCGTCGCTTTTGATGTGGTCCAAGAACTTCGGACTCAACTATTTGAGCCATATCAATTGTTAAACCTAGGTTTTTTTGAATAACATTTAAATATTGTCTATTAATAAAACTAATTTCTCCTTCGTCTTCCAAAGCACATTCTTCTACCTCCTTACGGTATTTAAGGTTAGGATCATCTTGAGGTGACTTAGCTAGAATAATTCTATGACCTTCCTCCACAGGATAAATTTTTGGGGTCATAGCTGGAGCAGCTTCTTGAACTTTGCTACTCACATACTCATGTAATTCGTCAATAGAAATCCAACCATCTCCGTCTTTATCTGCTGCACCTGTTTTAATTCCCTCAACCAAATAAAGAGTATAAATCCCAAATTCTGAACCTTCTTCTTTATAAGGGTACTGTGCTGAAGTAGAAGCTGTAAGTATTGCTGTTCCTTGACCACCCAAGTGCTGTTTAATATTTATAGCACCACCATCTTTAGCTGCCATTCCTTGAGGAAAAGCACCACTAAAATAGGAATCTAAAATTACTACTTTGCGTTTTGACTTGCTCTTTTGTATGCGTTCATGTACATAACTTGCAGCTACAACTGAATATGGTCGAAAACTTGCGCCGTTTTTCTTTGTAGAAGAAGTTGAGAAGTAGAAATCACCTTCATCATTAATTAAACCATGTCCAGAAAAGTACAAAAGCAATAAGTCATCTCTTTGTCTATTATCATATAAATCATGAATAGCGTCTTCCATATCCTGCCTTTGCGGATTCTTCAAAACGGTGATATTTTTCGCAGCAAACTCACCTATTTCTGGGTTTACCAGCAGTTGCTTGATAGCTTCAACATCCTGAATAGTCGTGGGTAAAGGGTTAAATCCTGGTTGGTACTCACTCACCCCAATTAATAATGCAAATTTGTTCATCTTCTACTCAAAATGGCTTGATTTTTTGATTTTAAGTCTTTTTTGCTGATAATGTGGCAAACACGCAAACATCAAGGACCTCTTACCCGGAGGTAGAACCTTTAAGATGATATTCCCAGTCAGAGACTGGGAACGAGAGTTTTCTTACTACCATCAAAGACCCTAAAAAACCATTTTACATTGTCGAGGTTCAATTCCAACCCGATGATAATTTATATTATCGTCTCTTGCTTAATTGCCCAAGCAAACCAACAATTAACTGATACCAAAAACAAACGGGGTTTAATTAATCTGATTGAGACAATTATCGTCTACAAATTAACCAAAAAAAGCAGAAAGGAGATTGAATCTATGTTAGGTTTAAGTGAGTTGAAACAAACCAGAGTTTATCAAGAAGCTTTAGAAGAAGGTAAAGCTGAAACAACAAAACTGTTTGCTTTAAAATTGTTACGAATTGGCATGAGTTTAGAACAAATTGCCGAGATTACGGAATTATCTCTTCAGCAAATTGAGGCTTTACAAAAAGAAATTCCAGAATCATAGTTTTAATTAGAACTTGCTGATAGCGTGGCGTATTACTTTCGCATCGTCACGCAAGCTATAAAAATATAAACATACATAAAATTAACAACATCCCCCACCATCATAATACCAAGTGGAATCAGTAATAATGATTTCTTCAGGATTGATAACTGCTAAATTTGCCGCCGTTTTATCACAAACTGCCGCAGGAATGCCTCTTTGTAAAATATGCCCATTCTTATCATCAAAAAATCCTTCCTTACCTGCATAAATCGCTGTTTTACCAGTAAAAATACAAGCACCGTCTGCGGGGATATCTACTTTAAAAGATACAGAATCGAGACTTTCTAACAGTAGATTTTCCGGTAATTGATAATTGTGTTTATCTAATAAGCGGTAAGGACGACGGGCGCGAATTTCAACTTGTCCAAAACCGGCATTAATAATTAAGTTAGTATATTCTTGATATGTAAGTGCGCCGGATAAACAAAGAGCGCGTAAATGTTCATTTTGTTGTAAATGGGCAGGAATTGGACTTGTAGCAATGGGGTCACTCATCTGTAAGCGTCCACCTGATTTTAATACCCGATATGCTTCCTTTAAAGCGCGAGTTAAATCTGTCCGTTCAAAAATATTAAACAGGCAGTTTTGCGCTACTATATCTACAGAAGCATCAGCAACGGGTAAATTAAAAGCATCCCCCGGATGAATTTCGACAAAGCTAGGATGAAACCAGGGGTTTTCCGTTGCAGCAAGTTGTAAATTACGGGTGGCCGCTTCGCGCATAGCTGCCACCGGTTCAACAGCAATAACCGCACCGGGACGACGGGAAAAATAAGCAAATTGTAAAGCTTCTAAACCACCACCCACACCAACATATAAAACTGTAGGTTCATTATTAAGTTCATTGTGATGGACTGTAGTTCCACAACCATAGTTCATTTCCTGCATCGCTAGGGGAATTTTCAGCCCTGGTAGTTGCAAGGGTGTACTTTGGACACAACAAAGACCTATTTCTGGTGTTTGGGCAACTTGGCTGTAAAATTCGGCTGCGGTTTCTAAATAGGTCATAATCTCAAATTAGGGTTTATGGCTTGACTTTTACTGTCAGAAAGATTATTATACACAACTAATAGAAGGGGAGTAGCTGCTGACAGTAAATCAAAATTTTCTGCTCAGTATATCTAAGTCAACATACTGGTGATGAGCCTGGTTTAGATAGCGAATAAATAAAGTATTTGAAAGCGAGACCTTCACTGACTACACATTTAACTATGTGGAGTACAGTGAGGTTTAATGGCTCTCATTGATACTCCACATAGGTAAAAAATCCTTGAGGAGTTTGAGAGAGTGTTAACAGCTTTTACCGCAGGTTTATTACTAATTACCATTTCCGAGTTAGGCGATAAAACATTTTTTATTGCTGTGATATTGTCCATGCACCACCCCCGTCGTTTGGTATTTGCTGGTGTGGTGGCTGCTTTAGCGGCTATGACTATCCTTTCGGTGATGTTTGGACAGGTAGTATCTTTATTACCAAAAGCCTATATTCATTACGCGGAAATAGTTTTGTTTATTGCCTTTGGTTTGAAGTTAATTTATGATGCCAATAAAATGGCCGTATCTGCTACCGAAGAAGTTGCAGAAGAGGCACAAGAGGCGGTAGACAAAGCAGAGTTAAATAACTCCCAGCAAAAAAGTGTTTGGTCAATTTTACTGAAATCTTTCATATTAACATTTATAGCAGAATGGGGCGATCGCACACAAATAGCCACTATAGCTTTAGCTGCTGGAAATAACCCCATTGGTGTGACAGCCGGTGCAATATTAGGACATTCTATTTGTGCAGCGATCGCCGTTATCGGTGGTAAATTAATAGCAGGTAAAATTTCCGAACGGCAAATTACTTTCATCGGCGGCTTCCTATTTATCATCTTCGGCATAGTCGCCGCCATAGAGGGAAAATAAACTGAACTTGGCCAGAGTTCAGATCCCGGACTTCTCTAAGAAGTCCGGGATCTTTTTATCGGGACTTAGGCAAAAAAAACTTTTAAAATATCCTCAAACTTATATTCCAAAAGGGTTTTACCTCGTTTTGATTGGTTTGTTGTTATATCTAGGTTACGGGCGTTTTTGGGTATTTAATGTATTTCCCTTACCCCGGAAGGATTTGAGGCTTATTTCTTCCTCAAAAGTGTTTAAGTCCCGATATATGAACCTGTCAGCCAACGAAAAAGAAATTCACTATATAATTTTTTGGTAAATCACCAGTGGATAGAGTGTCTAAAAATTATTATTCCCTAATTTAATCAAATTTAACCTATTTACCGAGTAATTACGGTTATTTGTGTTGAAACTGATAAGTTAAGCTAGAAAAGTACGCAGTGAACTTACACCAAACCCTGAAATTGCGGAAAGAAGTTGAGCCTGTGCGCCTGGACAACTACGCCGGTTAGAATGTTCTTGGGCTATTGAACAAGCAATTATTACAACTTATCAAGTCCAAAATGAAGTTTCCGCAGTGAGCGATCGCTTATTACAATTACAAAATAAAATATGTGAAGATGCCCATAATGTAATTTATCAATGTGAATCCCAAGACGAACTAGATTTTCTCTTTTCTGAACTTACCCGCATTCATAATCATGATTTAGTGATCATCTTTCAAATTACTAAAAATTAGTAAACTAAATGATTAATTATCAAATTACACCCTGTAAATCCTCAAATCCTGGACATCCTGATTCTGACAAAAAACAGGGTTTAGCAATGCTAAACCCCTACAACCAAATATTAAAACTCGGCGCTTTGTGGTGTGCGGGGGAAGGGAATTACATCCCGAATATTACCCATACCCGTCATAAATTGCACCAATCTTTCAAAACCCAAACCGAAACCAGCATGGGGAACAGTACCATAACGACGCAAATCTAAATACCACCATAAATCTTCTGTTTTCATTCCCTGTGCTAATACTCGTTTTTCTAACACATCTAATCTTTCTTCCCGTTGTGAACCGCCAATAATTTCCCCTATTTTTGGTGCTAAAATATCCATAGCGCGAACGGTTTTTTCATCATCACTCAACCGCATATAAAAGGCTTTGATTTGCGCGGGATAATCTGTAACAATGACAGGTTTTTTAAACAATTGTTCCGCTAAATAACGTTCATGTTCTGATTGTAAATCTGCACCCCAACTGACAGGATAATCAAATTTGACATCGGCTTTTTCTAAAAGTTTGACTGCTTCTGTATAAGTTAACCTTTCAAATTGATTATTGATAATATTATTGGCTGTTTCTAAGACAGTTTTATCAATCCGGTCGTTGAAAAATTCCATGTCTTCTGGACAGGTTTCCATGACATATTTAAAAATGTATTTGAGAAACTCTTCTGCTAAATCCATATCACCATCTAAATCACAAAAAGCCATTTCTGGTTCAACCATCCAAAATTCGGCTAAGTGACGAGATGTGTTAGAATTTTCGGCGCGGAATGTGGGTCCAAAGGTGTAGACATTAGTAAAAGCCATGGCCATAATTTCGGCTTCTAATTGACCACTGACTGTTAAATATGCAGGTTTAGTAAAGAAGTCTTGACTATAATCAATTTCTTGGTTTTCTGTTTTGGGAACATTCTTTAAATTGAAATTAGTAACACTAAATAATTCTCCAGCCCCTTCACAATCACTGGCGGTAATAATGGGAGTATGTACCCATAAAAAGCCCCGTTGTTGAAAAAATTGATGAATTGCCGTCGCGCAAGCATTTCTCACCCGGAATACTGCCCCAAAGGAGTTAGTTCTGCCACGCAAATGGGCAATGGTTCTCAGAAACTCAAAGGAATGACGTTTCTTTTGTAGTGGATATGTTTCGGGATCAGCATCTCCGTATACTTTGACTGTATCCGCCTTTAATTCTATTCTTTGTCCTTTTCCTTGAGAAGCTACTAACACTCCTGTAACTTCGACAGAACCACCTGTATTTATCTGTTTTAATATTGCTTCATAGTCTGGCAAATCTTGATTAATAACAACTTGCAAATTAGCTAAAGATGAACCATCATTAAGTTCAAGAAAGGCAAATCCTTTTAATTCGCGTTTTGTTCTTACCCAACCTTTAACTGTTAAATTTTCTTCAGGTTGACCAGTTTTTAATATTTGTGCGATGCGATGATTAATCATTTTATACAAGTTGTTTTTTGACTATATAATCCTAATTTTAGCAAAATAGAGACTGAAAACTGGAGGATCTAAATTATAAAATTTCTGATTTGATATCATTCGACTTGATGTAAATACAATCCAAAATCCAAAATCCAAAATCCAAAATTCCATCACCCAACCCAAGATTTTAACAGCCAACCCATAATAACGCCTAAACCGCCAAAACGGACGGCTTGCCAAAAAGGTCTTTTCAAGCTAGTCCAAGAAAATAACTGGCTTTCGAGGTTGATTTCTATGGCTTCTAACTGTCTTTCAAGGCGGGTTAATTCCGCCTTCATTTCTGGAGTCTGATTTCTATTTTGCTTTAAATTCTTTAATTCCTGTTGCCATTGTGCCTTTTGTTGTTGATCTTTTTGCACTTGAGCATATCTATCTTTTAAGAAGCGGAGTGAAGTTTCTACTTCCTCTAGTTCCTGTTCAAAGTCTAGCTGGGGATTTTCTTCTGGTCTGGTCATGGGTGATGGGTCATTGGCTATGATGATTACATCTTAACTTTTGTCTAGTGACTCAGCACTTAGCCCTATGTCTCAAATTAGTCAGTTAAATGATCTTAGCACTTTGGAACTCGCGCAAGCCTTGATGGCAAGACTCAGTATTTCTCCTGATGATTGGCATCGTCTCAAATCTAACCGCAATGCCCGCGCTAGTGAGCAGGTGGCGGCGGCTTTGGTATTTCTGGTCAAAAATGAACCTCAAGAGGCACAAGCTAGGTTAGAGCAAGCTGTAGGCTGGCTAGATAAATCAATTTCTGCCCCTCCCTGTCCCACCCATGGACACAAGCGTGAGGTCATAAAGGAATGAGGAGATAAGGGGAATATTTATTTTTACTCTTGCCTCTTGCCTCTTGCCTGTTCTCTGTTCCCTCTCACCTCAACAACGATAATAAACGACGGCTTTCTAATTGCTTACAAAGCCTGAGTTCTGTACCTTGGCGATTCCATTCTACTTGGTCAAAAATCTGATGCAGTAAGGACATACCCCGACCACTTTCAGCTTCGTCTGGTGGTAAATAGTCATCGGGATCACCATCACCTGCTATGGTGGGAGTGAAGCCACTACCCTGATCTGAAATTACCCACCAATACTGATTATCTATTAATGAGAAACGAACTACTACTAATTTACTGGGATCAAGATTATTCCCATGTTTAGCGGCATTTACTAGGGCTTCTTGCAGTCCTAGTCGCAGTTCTGATTGTAATTTTGCGGGAATGTGGGTCAAGAGTAAATCTAGTATTGGACAAAGGTAAAGGGTGGAAGCAAAACTAATTGTCCCCCAATCATGTCTAACTGGACGAAGAGAAATGGTAATCACAAGAGAAACCCCGTAGCTTTTTTTAGTTAGCTAGACATCAGTTTGCTTTTACAGGCATTCTGATAAAAAATTTAGGTAGTCATGGTGCCTTCAAACTTGCGTCTGTAAAACTAAATTTATAAAAATGCTCTTGGCTAGTAACTTAAGAGATGAATTTAATTGCTTATTAACAGTTTGTTAGAGTTAATTTGTTCATTGAGCAGATACCTGAAAACTGCTATTTTTGAACAGGAGTAGGAAGCTACTTTCCTTAACTGCTGATTTGTAATTAAGACAATTCTGTTCATATTGCTTAAGATATTATACACCTTCGATTTTCTTAGAAGAAGATGAGTTTCTATTTTTTATGTAATTCTATTCTAGCATTATCAGTGACCACTAGAGTACAAATTTCTGATTTTTATTTTTGTAAAGAATTAATTACTCTTATCATTTTCTGATAAGGTCAGAAATGCTGCTGCTTCTACATGAGCCGTTTGGGGAAAGAAGTCAGCAGGTTGCACCTTTGTGAGTTTATACAGTCCATCTTCACAAAGTAATTTCAGGTCACGGGCAAGGGTAGATACTTTACAACTGACATAAACTATCTGAAATGGTTTCAGTTTTCTTAATGTTTTGATAACGTTAATTTCACATCCTTTGCGTGGGGGATCTAGTAAAACAATATCTGGGATGATTTCTAGATTGGGGAGAATTTTTTCCACTGCGCCGACTTGAAAGGTAACATTATTAATGCCATTGTTTTGGGCGTTGATAATGGCTTGTTCTACTGCTGTTGATTGCAATTCTAAACCGGTAATGTGTCGTACTTGTTTCGCTAGGGGTAAAGTTAAGGTGCCAATACCACAATAGGCATCAAGTAAGACTTCATGACCTTGTAAATTCAGTTCTGCTTTAATTGTGTCTAAAAGTGCTTCGGCGGTTTCTGTGGATACTTGAAAAAATGTATCTGGACAGATTTGAAATTCTAAGTTAGCGAATGTTTCACGCAGGTAGGGGACTCCAGCTAAACAACGGGTTTGTGATCCAAATATAGCATTTGTGCGATCGCTATTACGATTGAGTGAGATTCCAACTAACTGGGGATAACGCTGTAACCATTGCTGTGCTTGGTTTTCAATTCCTGGTAAATTCCAATCCTTGACTACCAAAGTTAGCAGTATTTCCCCGGTTCTGCGGCCAATGCGTAAGCCTAAATGGCGAATTAATCCTTTATGCTGGGTTTCGTCATAAATTGACCAACCTTGCTTTTGAATATCTAATTTTATTTCAGCTAATAAAATATTCAAGCGCTGGTCTTGAACTGGACATTGATTCAAGTTAATTAATTTATGACTGCCTTTGTGATAATAACCGGCTTGTACTTGACCTGTGGCAGACATCCCCAAGGGGTAGGTTACTTTGTTGCGATAATCTAAGGGTGAAGCAGCTACTAAAACAGGGTTTATCTGTGGATTAATAAAACCTCCAATGCGCTCTAAAGCTTGCTTAATTTGATTTTGCTTGGCTATTAACTGGTAGTCATAATTAATATGTTGCCACTGACAACCACCACATTTATCAGCCACAATACAACTTGGTCGTATTCGTTGAGGGGAAGCAGTTAATAAATCCTGCACCTGACCATGAGCATATTTTGGCTTAACATGGAGTAATTTGACAAGAGCGCGATCGCCTACCACCGTATCAGGAACAAAAACCACGCGCTGATCAAAGCGTCCTACACCATCGCCAGTATCGCTTAAGTCAGAAATTTCTAATTCTATAACTTCACCTTGTCGCCACATTATATTAGTCATTATATTATTCATTGGTCAGGGATTAGAGAACGGGGAAAAACGAAAATCTTTCCATAGAACTTTCCGAATGTCTTTCATCCTAACCTGGGAAGAAGAAATAGCAGCCATACCAACCAAGTCAGAGGGTTAACTCCTCTCACCAAGTTTTGCTTCTATAGCCTTTCCAGTCTCCTGATTGAAGATATTAACGTAAGTTGCTAGTTATGCAAAAAAGGCTCTCAAATGGAAGTGAAAAGGATCAATAGACAGCAAACGACCAGGAAACACCATCATAATTGATTCTTTCTCCTGACTCGGTGACTTCTGACTCCTATTAACTTCACCTGTGTAGAAATGTGAACAGATTTACCCCTATCTTCCCATAGACTTCACGAATGTCCCTCTAAGTCGGTAAACTAGCAAATAATCAACATTTCAGGTCATTAGATAATCATGACTGTAATTAGCCAAGTTATTCTCCAAGCTGACGACGAACTGCGTTACCCTAGCAGTGGCGAACTCAAAAGCATCAAAGAATTTTTAGAAACAGGTATGCAACGCACAAGAATCGCTGCTACCCTTTCAGAAAACGAGAAAAAAATCGTTCAAGAGGCCACCAAAAAACTTTGGCAAAAGCGCCCTGACTTTATTGCCCCTGGTGGAAATGCTTACGGTGACAAACAACGGGCTTTGTGTATTCGGGACTTTGGCTGGTACTTACGCCTAATTACCTACGGTGTACTTGCTGGTGACAAAGAACCCATTGAAAAAATTGGTTTGATTGGTGTACGGGAAATGTACAATTCCCTAGGCGTTCCTGTTCCCGGAATGGTGGAAGCTATCAATGCTCTCAAACAAGCATCTTTGGATTTATTAAATACTGAAGACGCTATAGCCACCGCACCTTACTTTGATTACATCATTCAAGCGATGTCCTAAAATGCCCGTGCTAGTTTTCACTGAAAATCTTAGCACCCACTAATCATAACATTCGCAATTTGATCATCACTTCCCCACAGTTGGTAGTGACTATGGCAAAATTTGTCAGGTTATCAACCAGTTGTGGGGATATTTTCATCAGCAGAATTTTTTTAATTAATCTAAAATCCCCGATCCTAGAAAATGCCTATCATAGCGGAGTAATTTCCCGTCAATTTTGATTAAATCAGTATTATTACCGACCTATATGCTTATGATTATCATAGATATAGTGTTATAGTTATCCTAGACTCAGCAATTGACAGATGACAAAAAACCGACAAACTTATGGTAAGCTGTCGGTGATTAGTATGTTCCCTATTAATGACTCGGCTAGAGTTCAGTTAGCTCCTATTATGCCAAGATAAAGATTTTCACGGGAGGATCTAAGTCATATATATATGTGATTTTCGTCACGCCTGTGATCCAACTGGACTTAAATTTGCGTATTTATTCTATAAAAATCATGAATTCTATTAATTTGATAGCACCAACAACCCTAGTAATTTTAACATTAACTAACCCTATTTTAGCGAATGGTCAAGTTGCTAAAAATCACTCTCTGACTAATACTCAAATAATATTATTAGCTAGTCAAAAACCCCAGTCAACTAGACCAGCGACGAAAAAAGCTACCTTATCTGTCGAAGGTGAAAAAACCCAGATTACACTCAAACTATATCAAAATCCTCTCTTTATCACCTACTTTCCCCCACAGGATTTTTTAGTAGAATCTACAAGTTCAGGAGAAGGACAAGGCGTTCGATTTATTGTCAACTTTGGCGGCAAAAAAAATGAAAATGCTTATGTTCACCTGGCATTTTTAAGTAATTTACAAAATTATTCACAAGTAAGTAAATTTATTAATAGTAAAAACGGTTTAATTGCTGCCAATAAATGGCGTGTAGTCAACCGAAACCAGAATAAACCCTACCCTTGGGTAAAACAAAATATTGTCTTTAGCCACGGTAAAAATATCCTGGGTAATATCTATATTGGAGAACAAAATGGTAAAGCATTTTATGTGATTACCCATTTTCCGGCTGAATATGGCGATGGTTTTCCACCCAGAGCAGATTTAATTTTACGTAATTTGGTAGTTGGGGGTAAGAAAAATAGCCCAACCTAACCAAATTTTGATCACATTTACCAAAAAATTCCCAGATTTCCTAATTAACTTTATGGACAACAACGACTGGATAAAACCCCAGAATAAAGGCGAAATTCTGCTAAATATGTTTCTAAAATCTGGAATTGGGCAATATTCAAACTGTAATAAATCCAGCGTCCTTCTTGACGTGCATTGACTAAATTTGCCTCTTTAAGAGTTTTCAGGTGAAAGGAAAGTTTTGATTGATTAATATGTAAAGCATCACATAAATCACATACACAAAGTTCACACTGACGCAGAAGTTCTATAACACTGACTCTAATAGGATCAGACAGGGCATGAAACCCAGCTATAATCAATTTATCAGTGGAAGTTGGCATTATGTTAAACTCAAATTTTAAAACGGGTAGTAGGTAAGAATTCAGGAGTCACCGAGTCAGGAGTCATAATATTTATTTGTAGCAGGAATCCTCGCCAATTTTTTCATCAATTATCAAGAATAAATTTCAGGTGAGGTAAAAAGATCCCCGACTTCTATGAGCAATTTATCATTTATGGACACAATCAATAAAAGAAGTCGGGGATCTGGGAATGAGCAAGTTCTATAACTGAATACTTACGGGGTTTTCAGCCTATTTTCTTATAATCTAATGAATTATTGATCATGAAAAATGGGCATAGTAAATGAACCCCAAGCTAAACCGGTAATTAAACCAAATGGGGTAACAATATAATTATTAAAATCCCATAAATCGAAAATTTGCGCTGCTAATTCCAAGGGATAAGCCATCATTAATATACTAGCAAAAGCCGCACCTGTCCAACCATATTGATTTAACCAAAAAGAGCCTTTTCCCTTAGTTAAACCATATAAAATTCGAGTAATTAACAAACCACTTACGGTCCCATAACAACGCATACATACCGCCATAATAAAAGGTGGTGCTAACTCTAAACCCATAGTAGGCTGGGGACAGACATGATTACCCATAAAGTAAATAATGTCCGCAATACCCGGAAGCACAAACACACCAGACCCAGCCAAAAAAGGTGCAATAGGGGGACCAAATACCATACCAGCTAACAGGAAATCAGCAAAAAAACTCACCCAATTAAGTTTAAACTGTAAATTCCTGGATAAAATTGCCCTTTGCATCTTTTCTCTGTGTCCTCTGTGCCTGGAGTGGTTTGTTTATTTGATTATAAATCAAAAATCATCATCTGGATTTATACCCATTGCCCGTAAACGTTCGGCTAATTGTGCAGCCTTTCGTTCTGCTTGTTCAGCCCTTTGTTGTTGTTGTTCAGCCCTTAATTTTTGTAATTGGGCTTCTTCTTGACCCACCAATAACAAATTACCATCTAAATCCCACCAGCGCAGCCAAAGTTGTTCAGGATTATTTAAGTAACTTCCTTGCCATAGTCCCAATTCTACACCTAAGGGCGCAATAGGATAATGTCCACGTTCGTTAAGCTGGATTTTTTGGTAAGCAAAATCCACCAAATGATAAACCTCTAATTTGCCATTATTAACTTCATAGATGGCATAATAGGGAACACGGATAATACGTTCATATACCCAAAATTTACCAGGTTTTTCACCTTCTTTTAAACCCGCTAGAGGGGTTGAATCTCGTTCTTCGTCACCATTACCACTGGCTAATTCTATAACAATTAATGGAGGAATATATTCCCGCCATAAAACATAGGAACGACGAATTTTACCATCTAATCTTGGTGCTACATCAGGGACATAAAACCAATCTGGTGCTACTGTTCCTTTTTCCGGTGGTTCAGTTTCTCGCCAATAAATCCCACAATCTTGACCTATACAAAATTGTCCGTCGGGATGTTTTTTTTGTAAAGTTTGAATTATGGAATCTGTGATAATTATACTTTGGGGATGTTCTTGAAAATTCTTCACGAAAGTACCATCAGACTCCGGTAGTTGAGTATGATCAGGAAACTGCGGTGGTATAGCAATATCAGCCAGGGTTTCACTCATACTATTTAAAAGATTGCAGGTGTTAATTTAGTATTATATAGCGATTATCGCTTAAGTGAGATACAGGAACCCTACCGCCTCCCCACAAGCGAAGCTACGGTAAGCTGTTGTGCATTTAATTTGTATAATTCTTGCGGGCAAGACTTGTACTGAGTTTGCCGAAGTATGCCCAAACTACAAGAAAGGCTACGGTGTACACACAAGTGGTATCTGCAAGGGTTTCAGGTATTCAGGTATTATAGACCCCTGAAATAGTTACTAAAATCCGTGAAATCAGCGCAATCCGTCTAATCCGTGATTCAGACCTTTTTCGCCGCGTAATGCTTATAATCTGCAATTCTAACCTTATTTTTTTCAAAATGAGAATTCCTAGAATAATGGTGATTCGATAACTTGTGTCTACACCATGGCCTTGTGAAGGGGAGGAGGCTGATGATGTATTTCATTTAAGTACATACTCCTATACCAGGAAGGAACGGAGAATTACTTATGTTGTATAATAAAGGTTATACAGTCATCTGCCACAGATTATGATCTGCTGTTTAAACCCGAATTGTTCCCAACCTGTCAACCCTGATCATAACAAGTTCTGTCAATCTTGCAGAACCCCATTGATACCATTATTAATCCATCGCTTTCGAGTATTGCGGGTGCTTTCTGCTGAAGGTGGTTTTGGGAGAACCTATTTAGCGGAAGATAGCCAGAAACTCAATGAAACTTGTGTAATCAAGCAACTTGCACCTAAACAGTCAGGAACTTACGCTTTAAAAAAAGCTACAGAATTATTTATTGAAGAAGCTAAACGTTTACAAGATTTAGGAGAACACCCGCAAATACCAACGCTGTTTGCTTATTTTGAAGATAATGGTTTTCTCTATTTGGTACAACAGTTTATTAAAGGGGAAAATTTATTAGATGAATTAGAACAAAAGGGAAAATACAAGGAAACCCAAATTCGGGAATTATTACTAGATTTATTACCATCTTTAAAGTTTATTCATGAACGTAATATCATTCATCGTGATATTAAACCACAGAATATCATGCGCCGAGCTAGTGATGGTAAATTGGTATTAATTGATTTTGGGGCATCGAAACAATTAACTACCACAGTTCACACCCAAATAGGAACACAAATAGGTTCTTATGGGTATAGTCCATTGGAACAAATACAAGGTGGCGAAGCTTATCCAGCCAGTGATTTATTTGCTTTAGGTGCAACTTGTTTTCATTTATTAACAGGGGTTCATCCTTCTAATTTATGGACAAGAAATGGTTTTAGTTGGGTGAATAATTGGCGACAACATTTACCTAGTCCTGTGAGTCAGGAATTGGGTCAAGTTTTAGATAAGTTGTTGAAAGTTGAGATTCAGGAACGGTATCAATCTGCAGATGAAGTTATTAAAGATATACAAATTCTTCCTACTATTTATGTACCTACAGGGGGAAATAAAATTTCAGGAAATTCTGGAAGTTCTCAAAATCAAATTTCGGGAAATTCTCCAACTACAATCAATCGTCGCGGTTTTATCTATGGAGGATTATTTTTAGGTGGTGTAACTGTCGCATTTGTGGGACAAAATTTATTTTTTGGGAAGAAAACTTTTAGTTTTGAAGTGGTCAGCACTAACGCATCAGGAAATATTATCAACCGACGGAATGAAAGTGCAAGATACTTTATAGAAGATTTGGGAAATGGTGTGACATTGGAAATGGTGGAAATACCAGGGGGAACATTTATTATGGGTTCACCGGAAAACGAAGCAGAAAGGAGTTCAGGCGAAAGTCCCCAACATCAAGTGACTGTTCCTAGTTTCTTCATGGGAAAATATCAATTGACACAGGCACAATATCAAGCTATCACTGGTAGTAATCCTTCTGGATTCAAAGGCAATAATCGCCCAGTTGAACAAGTCAGTTGGAATGATGCAGTAGCTTTCTGTGAAAAGTTAAGTCAGAAAACACAGAAAAACTATAAATTACCCAGTGAATCTGAATGGGAGTATGCTTGTAGAGCGGGAACTACCACACCGTTTTATTTTGGTGAAAGTATTACCCCAGAATTGGCAAACTATCATGGTAATTACACCTATGCTTCTGCACCAAAAGGCCAGTATCGTGGACAAACCACAGATGTAGGTTCTTTTATCCCTAACGCTTTTGGTTTGTATGATATGCACGGTAATGTGTGGGAATGGTGTTTGGATGACTACATACATAGTTATAGTGATGCGCCTAAAGATGGTAGTGTTTTTACCAAGCGAAGCGTTTATAAGTTGCTGCGCGGTGGTTCTTGGGTCAACAATCCTGGGTATTGCCGTTCGGCGTGTCGTTACTATGATGATGCGGGCTTCGACTACAACCACTACGGTTTTCGTGTTGTGTGTGGTGCTGCGCGGACTTAGTAGCCCTTTACACTCTTGCTCTTTTGCCCTTTTTCCTTCTTTCTCTTTTCCCTTCTTAACCCCCGCCGTCAGGCGGAAAAATAAAATTTTTTTTTCGACAATAAAGCCAGTTATGGTATCTTTACGTAGGATAGCACGCATTTTTTAAATTGTCTGATAGGGAAGCGTGGCGTTAGCCCAGGATATCCAGTTTGAGGGCTGTAATGCTTATCCAGCAACTTCTTTAGCTCCTTTGTCGCCCCCTCAACTAAAATTCACAAAACCCTGAAGACTGCATTGAAGAAAGAGTAGAAAAAATCAGAGGTCAAGCCCTCGGTCTGTTAGTACCCCTTTGCTACATACATTACTGATGCTAAAATTATCTTAGAACGCTTACCAGAAAAAATCAAAGCAGCTTTAATTGCCCGTGCAGCTGAAATTGACTATCCAGTAGAAGCCATTATTGAAATGGCGTTCACGTAGTGTCTCTGAAAGAGAATCACTAGTTTCCTAGATACCGAAGCATTAGGTTTCGCAGACTGCAAACCAGGACGAGGACAATAGCAAACAAGAAATATATATTAGTATTATTTGAAACTAATATATGCTACGTAATTTACTAATATTTACAAATAATTATATACAAATCTTCCTCTATTTTAACTGTTGCGATGGAGAATAAAATCATTGTTCAATTTTATCTGTGAAATTAGGACTTATGTAATTGATTCAAAATATATCAAGAAATATGACCTATATTTTTTATGAAATCATCATCAATTTTGACAATAATTTCTCACATATTCCCTAAAAACTGAAGATAATTGAAACAAGATTTTATCATTTTTTATTTTCGTGACTAAATACCTTTCTTGTAAAGACTGTAAACCATTATTAAAATCAACAACAGATAAATTTAAACCCTCTCTCAAATATTCTCTAGTAATAGGTATTTCAAACTTACTTAAATGCAATACTATTTCTTGTTCTTGGGATGATAAATGCTTAAATATTTGCTGAAAACGAGATTGCATTTGATTGGTAATGTGCAAAGTATTCTCAGATAAAAAATCAGCCACTTGACCATCATAATTCTTATTAATTAAGATACTCACACTTTTTAAATCAATAAAATTACCTGCATATAAATCAATTAATTGTAACCAATGATCTTCATTTTTTAATCCTCTATTTTGCAGAATATTAATATCATATAATCCAGATAACTCTAAAGACCTAATTAAACATAATTCATCATCTAAACATTCCATTTCTGAACATTTTTCCTGACCAATAACAATTACATGACTTTGATGTTTAACCTCTGTCAGCATATTAAAAAAGTTTTGATAATCTTGATATTCAACTTTGTATTGTCCTGCAAATTTGCCAGGAATAAATATATTTTGTAAATCATCAAGAATAATTAAACATTTCTGATTCGCAAAAAAATCTAATAATTGTTTTAATTGTTTATCTAAAGTTGGTTGAGGTTGTTCTTGACAAATATTCAATAAGTCGGTAACAAATAAATCTAAAGATTGAGGATATTTTAAACTTCTCCAAATAACAACTGCAAATTTTTGTAAGTTTAAATCAATAAATCTTTTAACTAAAGTAGTTTTACCAGTTCCATATAATCCTGATACTGAAATTAAACGAGTATTTTGCTTAAATATCCAATCAGAGAGTTTTTGTAACTCTGTTCCACGTTGATAAAATTTTATAATTTCAGGAGCTAAAGTTAAATCATAACTAGATAATTTAGATTCCGTATTTATATTACTTTTATCATCTTCTTTATTAGGTTGATTTAATGTTTGCGAATTAAAATTAAAATGATTATTACCAATATAAATATTTGGCATTTGAGATGATTTAATATATATCCTTTCCAAAGTAGAACAAAAATTAGTTTTTTTTATATCTTCATGTAATATTTCTGATAAAAGTTGCCATAATTCAGATCCTACATCTCCTACATGACTGCTAGAAAGATTATATTCCCTAGCAATATGATCATAAGTTTCTCTTTTCCATGTACCTTCAACTACAGCAGTTTGGATATCATCTAAATGTTTTCCCGTTTTTTCAAATACCATTTGATCAACAAATTTTACAACTTCATCAACAGTCATAAAAACTATAGAGGGTAAAGGTTTCAGTAATTATAGCAAAAGATAATTCTATTTTTACCGATATTTTCCGATTTCATACGTAAAATTTTGTAATAAATCTCCCGATAAAATCCGATGTTTTCCAATAGACAGATCAACCTAAATTTTCTAAGAATAGTAATTAAGTAACAAAACCAATAGGGTTTAGAATCCAACAATAGGATAGAAGAAAATAATGAAAAAAAACAAAATCGTTAGTTTATTTGTTATCGGTACTACAGTGACAGCCTCAATTTGCTTGGCTACAGCTATATCAGAAAGTTTACAAGCTGTAGCTCAACCAGCGCCAAATATCCCATCTGGTATTTATGCTCATCAAGGTCACAGCTATTATTGGAGTAATAGTGGAAAGTTTACCTGTCACGTTGTTGGTCCAGCTCAATTAAAACTTTTGATTAAGAAAGGTGTGCGTAGTTACGGAAGAGCTCCTTTTACTCCTTATAACTTTCAAGGTGGTTGTACATGGCCTCAAGGGCTTTACACACCAGCAAACTATGAAGGAAGAGTCATGTACATCAATGGAAATAGAGAAATTTGCCATGTATCTCCCTCGTTGTTTCCATTGTTACAGAATCAATATGGACCACCATTAGAAGGTGTTTCTATAACAGACATTTCCAAGGGTTTGAATAATATTGGTAGTTGCCCTAATCCTGGGTAAACACTTAGTTTAGTCTTGAATTATATCTATTTTTGTTGATGAAGTACAGACATAAACAATATAGATATAGAGAAAGTAGTTAGGATATCTAATGAAACTCCCACTAGTGTTAAATCCTGTAGGGGTTTAGCAATGCTAAACCCTGTTTATTTATATATTTATATATTGCAGAAAATTTTTGCAAATTCCTATAAACAATTTAATTTCCAATTTGGATAAAAAATAACAACAAAAAGCCCCTCTAGTATATAAGAGGAGGCAATGTTGTTAAATAATAAACCTGGCATCGAGCTATTTTGACGTAGGGCTACCCCTAAACTATCGTCGCCGCAGCAGCGTTTCACCTCTGAGTTCGGGAAGGGATCAGTGTGGTTCCACCGCGCCATAGACACCAGGAAAACCC
>OGVQ01000028.1_pt1 | contig 44789 bp, 37 predicted proteins | sample 1575801 | NCBI WGS metagenome assembly OGVQ01 (sample SAMN07581550, study PRJEB24739) | freshwater metagenome | place: Singapore | collected 2015-04 | reverse complement strand
TCATGACTATTTGTGGGCTTGTAAGATTACGTATTGGTACTTTTATTTTGTAGCTATAGAAAATTGCAAGTTTCCTGGATAAAATCTGCTCCCAGAGGTGCTATTTTTTGGCTAATTCTCAATAGCAGGTATTTTCAGCACTGATTCTAGCGTATAATCTGAGTATCTTTGCACTTAACCTTCATTTCCTCAAAAGCAGTCATGGTGAAGGTTAGATAGTTTTCGGAGATGTCTATTGTATTTTCCCATTAATAGCCTTTAATTTCCAGTTTTCCCAAGCAATAAGTATTCTGGATATTTAAGATTATAACTCTGCATAGTTTCCATAGTTTCAACATTTTCACTCCATTATAACACAAATCTTAATCATGCTGCTATTTTATACAACTCAGAAGTTAAATCTCGCAAAGTGGAAATATATTGAGACTTACCACCGAAAATTTTTACAATTTCTGGAGGAGAACCAAATTGTTTTAAAGGTTCTAATTTTAGTACAGATAAATCTTCAATATTTTCAATTCCATCATTGGCATATTTTTCTAAAAGTGCATTTAAAACTTCCCTTGCTTTTTCACCATATTTAGTAAAATAATCTCGTTTTCTGACATTTTCTGCCCTTTCTTTACGAGTTAAAGGAGGACGATTCCAAGCAACATAACAAATTAAATCAAATAAATCTAAATCTTTTTTAATCTCCTGTTCTAACTCCTCTGCAATAATATCATGGTTTCGTAATTCGGCAATCAAAGCCGTTTTTTTATCTGCTTCCCTCCAGCGTGTCAAAAAATTATCTAAACTACTAAATTGTTGCAATAAATTTTGTTTTGTATAATCCTTTAAACTGGTAGTTACTAATTCTCCAGATTCATTCAAATATTGCACCCTTTCATTGAGAATTGCAATAGAAACCCCGGTAATATAAATCTTATCTCGCTTTTCAGAAACAATATTTCCACCTTGAATAATTTTCGGTTTGGTATAAGTAAAATTTTCAGCACTTTGATTAAAATTAATCACTTCCCCAGTATCTTGATCAATGATAATATCTGTTAAATTGCCATTAATATCTTCTATGGTTAACAGTTGATTGTTAGCAAGTTCTTTAATCATAATGGGATGATGATTAAAGTTAGGATCAGCAAACTTATCGGTAACATTTCTAAAATCCATGATTGTAAAAAACTGCTTATTAAATTGTTCATTAATTCTTGTACCTCTACCAATAATTTGTTTAAACTCTGTAGGGGATTCAACATTAGAATCAAGTACAATTAATTTACAAGTTTGTGCATCAACTCCCGTTGTCATTAATTTAGAAGTGGTTGCAATTACGGGATAACGTTCTTCAGGATTAATAAAATTATCAAGTTCTCGTTTTCCTTCCTTATCTTCTCCGGTAATACGCATCACATATTTATGATTTTTTAAAGCTAAACTACCCGCTTCATTGATAATAGCTTGACGCATTCTTTCCGCGTGTTCTGTATCTGTACAGAAAATAATTGTCTTTGCATAAACATCTGTTTTTCTTAAATATTCCATCACTCTTTTAGCGACGGTTTTGGTTCTTTCATCAATTACTAAATGTCTATCAAAATCTTTGAGATTATAAATTCTATCATCTACAAAATAACCAGATTTATCTCGTTTTCCCATTTCAGGACGATAACCTTATAAATCTACATTTAAACCCACACGAATCACTTTATAAGGTGCAAGAAAACCATCATCAATACCCTGTTTTAGAGAATAGGTGTAAACTGGTTCACCAAAATATTCGGTATTAGAAATTTCTTTTGTTTCCTTGGGAGTAGCAGTTAAACCGATTTGAGTAGCACAACTAAAATATTCTAAAATTTCTCGCCATTTACTATCATCAGCAGCACTACCCCGATGACATTCATCAACTATAATTAAATCAAAAAATTCTGGACTAAATTGTTTATAAGCATCCAAAATATCATCATCATAATTGACTAATCCTTGATATAATGCTAGATATATTTCAAAAGCATCATCAATAGTTTTGTTTTTAATCACCGTCATTTTATCTTTAAAATGTCTAAAATCACCCCGTCTTGTTTGACTAATTAAAGTATTGCGATCAGCTAAAAATAATACTTTTTGTTTAACTCTGTTTTTCCATAGACGATAAATAATTTGAAAAGCGGTGTAAGTTTTCCCAGAACCTGTGGCCATGACTAAAAGTAACCGATTTTGACCTTTAGCGATCGCTTCTACTGTGCGATTAATTGCAATTTGTTGATAATATCTTGGTTGACGACCTTGGGAATCAAAAAAGTAATCAAAACTAGCTATTGTTTCCGCCTCTGGTGTGATAATTCCTTTATATTTTTTATATTTTTGCCAAAGTTGTTCAGGAGTGGGGAAATTATCAAGATTTAATTCTTGTTCAATTAAACTAGAAAAACCTGATCTATCATGTTCTAAAAAACCATCGCCATTAGAACTAAAAGCCACAGGTAAATCTAAAATTTCTGCATAATTTAAAGCCTGTTGCATACCAGCACCAACAGGATAAATATTTTTTTTAGCTTCAATTACAGCAATAGGAATATTAGGTTTATAATAAAGAATATAATCTGCTTTTTTAGCTTTTCCTCTTCTTGCTTGATTTCCTTTGACATAAATTCTACCATCGGTAAAATACACCTGTTCTCGGATTTGCTTGGTGATATCCCAGCCTGAACGCACCAAGGCAGGTAAAATATACTTTGTACAAATATCCTGTTCTGAAAGTTCTCGTTTATCAGTCATGGGTCAATTAACCTATTTTGATACAAGAGTTATTAATTTAGTATAAGATATCATAGGTATTTATTGTATGGATACAAATAAATTAGTTAATGCCCCAGTATCCGATTAGAACTTAGCAACGTTAAAAAAGATAAACTTTCCCAAATCGGACAAGATTGCTATATATTATGATGTAAAATTAATTGTTTGTCCGTTGCCGAAACCTGTTATTATATATGTCCAAAACTTACACTGTGGAAATCAATCACGAAGGTAAAATATATACTCTACAAGTTCCCGAAGGTGAAGCGGTCTTATCAGTGGCCGAACAAGCGGGTTTAGAGTTACCAGCTTCCTGCCATGCTGGAGTTTGTACCACTTGTGCTGGTCTAATCTTAGAAGGAAGTGTAGATCAAAGCGAAGGTATGGGTGTAAGTCCAGAACTACAAAAACAAGGCTATGCACTACTTTGTGTTTCTAAACCATTATCTGATTTAAAGATTGAAACAGGTAAGGAAGAAATAGTTTATGACAAACAATTTGGCAAAAGTTAGGTAACTGTTGAATGATGATTGGTGTATTCTCAGAATTACAAATACAAAGGATGGAGGATGATGACAACTCACTTTATTACCGCCGAAATCGAATTACAAGAAACTCCCACCGAGTTAGAAAAAGCCATTACAGAGGAATTACAAAAACAAGGTGAACCTTTGCGTTGGGCTATTACTGCTGTTGATGAAGAAGAACAAACCGCCACAGTAGAAGCTGTAGTTACTGCTTAATTCTTGTTAGCGTTTGGGACCAAATCAAAAAACCTGTGATAGCAAATCAAAAACCATACACAGTAATTTTAATTATACCTACCGGCATTGGGGCAGCCATTGGCGGTTATGCTGGTGATGCTTTACCAGTAGCTAAACTTATATCACAGGTATGCGATCGCTTGATTACTCACCCCAATGTCATGAACGCCGCCAGTTTATACTGGAATATTCCCAACGCTTTCTATGTCGAAGGTTATGGTTTAGATAAATTTGCGGCTGGAGAATGGGGTTTACGTCCCGTCCGCAGTAATAGAGTAGGTTTACTTTTAGACCAGGGTATCGAACCGGAATTAATGCTGCGACACTTGCAAGTAGCTGATGCAGCCAGAGCTAGTTTAGGATTAAATATTACCAATTATGTAATTACCGATGCCCCTCTAAACGTAGAATTACGCACTTCCTCCTCCGGTACAAGTTGGGGAACAATTGGCAATCCTGATAGTTTATTACGGGCTGCTGAGAAATTAATTATAGAAGAAAAAGCCGAGGCGATCGCCGTTGTTGCCCGGTTCCCCGACGATATGGACGAAACCGCCCTCCATAACTATCATCAAGGTCAAGGAGTAGACCCCCTAGCCGGTGCAGAAGCCGTCATTAGCCATTTATTAGTCCGTACCTTTAGAATTCCTTGCGCCCATGCTCCTGCCCTTGCCAGCACCCCTCCAACCCCTAATTTATCACCCCGTGCAGCAGCCGAAGAAATAGGCCATACTTTCCTACCTTGCGTTTTAGTTGGCTTGAGTAGCGCCCCCCAATTTATTATTAATAGAGAAGTCCACAATTATTTATTGTCGGACATCTGGGCAGATCAAGTAGATGCTGTAATTATTCCTGCCACATCCTGTGGAAGTAGTGCTTTATTAAGTTTAAGCCAAAAACAATGTCAAATAATTACAGTTACAGAAAATCAAACTTTGATTAAAGTTTCTGCCCCCATGTTAAAGATTAAAACCTTACAGGTAAACTCATACTTGGAAGCTGTAGGTCTATTAGTAGCTCATCAAGCAGGTATTAATCCTTGTTCATTATTAATTGATTAATATAGGGAACAAAGAAACAGAAATAGGCAAGAGTTTTATCAATTACCCATTACCCATTATTTATCTAAATAACCGTGATTGAACAACAAAATCAAGAACCAGAACTTCCCTATCTCACCCGCACCCAAGTATTAGTTGCTATGGGTGTAACCGCAATTATTTTGTGGATAGTTGCCAAATTATGGTTACGGTGGGGTAACATCATTCTTTTTAAATGGTTTTGGGACGAAAAACATTTACTCTTAGGAATAACTTTAGGTCTAGCCATTACTATATTAAGTGGTTTAGCTTATCGCCTTTCTCCTCCTTATCGCAAAAGTGCAGACTATTATCTAGAACTGGTACTCAAACCTTTAGCTGTACCTGACTTAATCTGGTTAGCATTATTACCCGGTTTAAGCGAAGAATTATTATTTCGAGGTGTCATGCTACCCGCTTTAGGTGGAGATCTTATAGCTGTAATAGTATCAAGTCTGTGTTTTGGAGTCTTACACCTGAGTGGCCCCAAACAATGGCCTTATGTACTTTGGGCAACTATTATTGGCATCATTCTCGGTTATAGTACCCTATTAAGTGGCAATTTATTATTACCAATAGTTGCCCATATCGTCACAAATTTGTTATCCAGCTATTTATGGAAAACCCAAAAACTATAGATATCGGTGGATAAGATAGCCGGAGGCAGGAGGTAGGGGGGAAAGCCTTATCCTGTATGATTATCGCTCAGTAACCGTTTGTATCTCATTCAACTGCATACCGCCATATCAGAAATCAAATATTATTTTATCTTCTGCTTTCTTCTTTTTACTCCTATTCATCCCTAACAGGACTTACGCAAAATATCTCTCAAACCCTCTTTTCTTCGTTCTCTTCGTTCCTATGCCTTCGGCACGCTTCGCGAACGTGGTTCATTATTCCGTGACTTGTGCGTAAGTCCTACCGAAAACGAAATATCCCACCAATAATACCTGAATGGCTTATTGGTGGGACTTACGGTAGTTCACTCAAGAGTTTTTCTCAAAGTAAAAACAAGGAAAAACCTGAGTTTTGATTAAAAATCATCAAGAAACTGACCAATGCGACTAATTACAGGGTCTACTTCTTGAGGTTCAAGTTCCGGTTCCGGGTCAGGAGGAATATAAGTAAGTGGTTGCTGACCAAGAGAGATTGCCAATTTTCCAACTTGTTGACTAAGTTGTAACATTTGACTTTCCATCGCCTCCAAACGATGAGACTCCCTGGCAAAAAAACGTTCCTCAAAATCGGTTATTTGACGTTGCATTTCACCGATTTTTTGTTCAATCGTAGTGCTATCTGCTGTATTAGAAGCTGGTTGTACAGATTCTGGGACACACAGAGCTTTCCAGAGAGCCTCTTTACATAGGTCACTGAAAGTTTTATCGGGCTGTGTCTCTAAGTAGTTTTCCACCTGTGCCAACAAGCTTTCATCAGCAATTTCTGGATTAAACGTAACTGATTTAACTACCTTTTTTGACCATTGGAACATCAGTTTTATGACCTAGCAGCGCGAACAGCAGCAGATAATTGCGCTTCTCCATAAATAAACTGCCCCAAAGCATTAGCTTGGCGAGAAGGTGCAGCTAAGTAAGCTTTGATTTGAGCTTCTTTGAGGAGACGCTGAATATCTTCCCAGAAAAACTCCCCACCACCACCTGTAATAATCACATCAGTTACCCGTTCTGGTAACCAAGCTAACACACGAGAGCAAATTTCCCGTGAGAATTGTTCTGTGAGATTAGGCAGAAAATCATCCAAATTAGTAGGCTTACTAGCACCTTTGGGACGGTAAAAGCGATCGCCTTTGGGCTTATTCACCGCAGAAATCAACGCTAAAGATTGACTATCGGCACCGTCTATTTCCTTGGCTACCATTTCATAAAACTGGCTCATGCCAAAGTCTTCACTCTTAGAAGCACCTCTAGCAAAGCGGAAATTATCCACCATGATCATATCAATGGTTTGGTGACCAATATCCACAATACCCACGGAAATTTTTGTAAAATCGGGGACTGCTACGCCTTTATTTGGTTGAGTTTCCGACCACAGTAAACTACCATATCCTTCAGGCATAACCCAAACTTTGGTAATCTTCAAAGATAAAGATTCACCACGGAAATTCATGTCATGGCTTCCAGTTACCAAGCCAATTAACTGTGCCTTTTCTTTTTCAAATTGTTCTAAAGATAAGAAAGGTAGACCGAGGACAACAGCAATTTCATCTTTGAGCTTAAAATACCCAGCAGATGATAATACTTTGATCAGTGCATCCTCTACTTTAGATTGGCCAACGCCAAGATTAGCCCCAAAATCTGCTGCTAATTGCCCGACAGCATAGCCACGACCTTGATACTCCAGCCACAAATCCATGAGTGGGTCAGTAGCCTTAGCTTCAAACACACCGCCGCGAATTTGCTCAATAGATGTTTGCTTCACATTAGAAGGAATGAACGCCACATTATTGGTGTCACGGCTGACACAGGTTTTGGTGGATGTTCTGCCCAAATCTACACTGAGAATTGTTTTACCGCCAACATTGCTGGTTTTCACAGAATTTATCGGTGTGGCTGCTGCTGCTGCTCCTGTTCCTGCTACTGGAGTGCGGTTCATCGGAATGGCGGCGGCATTCATTGGATTAGCTGCGGATGGTTGGTCTGTCATGAAAGATCCTCTGTAAAAAGTTATCATGCTCATCTTACAAAAAGGTGAGCTACAAAAAATTTTAGGTTGGGTTAAGTGTAACTAGAAATACGTCAAAATTGAGAACAGGCGATGGTCAATTTTTTCTGCTTGGGGATTTATGAGGGCATTTTCAGGGGAGTATCACATTTATATTACTAATTTGGTGTTTTTACATTTTTGATTGGGTTGCTATACTCACAATGGCTTAATCCTGTGATTTTATAGGGTTTAGCACTGCTAAACCCCTACATATCAATTTCCCTACCGTCTATGAGAACTAGATAGTTGATGTCAGAGATTGGACTCTGGATTCGGCAGACCATTCTAATGGATTCCAAACTCTTTCTTCTAAAGCCATCTGCTCAATTAAACTAGCCAAGCGCAGGGCTTTGAGAGCTTGTTCACCACCAACAGAGGGCTGATTACCACCACGGACACAGTTAACAAAATGCTCTAATTCCGCGCTTAGAGGTTGAACATTGGTGGTATAAACCTTTTCGATTAAACCATCTTGTCTATATAGAACTTTTTGGTTGTCAAGGTGAGGATTAAGCGCCGTTTGCCGATGGACTAAAATTTCATTGTTGAGAAAATCTGCTTCTGTAAATGAATTTTTACAATGGGCAACTAGACGGCGAATTTTCCGATGAGTTACTTTACTAGCTGTCAGCGTGGCAACAACACCATTAGCAAAGCCTAGAGTCGCAGTTACATAATCTAAATAACCGGAGTCTAAAGAACGAGTACCACTAGAAGTCAATTTCACCACGGGTGAAGCGGCTAATTCTAGCAGCAAATCAATGTCATGGATCATTAAATCCAGCACTACGGAAACATCATTCGCCCGCGCTGAATAAGGACTCATCCGGTGGGATTCTAAGGCCAAAACTTCCTCTGTTTTCAGGACTTGGCTCAGTTCCCTAAATGCAGGATTAAATCGCTCAATGTGACCAACTTGCAAAATACACTGGGATTCTGCCGCCGCATTAACTAGAGATTCTGCCTCAGAAATACTAGCCGCTATTGGTTTTTCAATTAAAACATGGATTCCTGCTAACAAACAATTGATGCCCACAGCATAGTGTAGGCGTGTAGGTACAGCCACACAAATTGCATCTACATGGGGTAGTAAGTCGCAGTAATCTTCAAAAAACCGGACTTTGTATTTACTAGCAGTTTCTAAGCCACGTTCAACGTTGATATCCGAAACTCCTACTAGCTCCACATCTTTCATGGAACTGAGGACGCGGGTATGATGTTGTCCCATGTTACCAACCCCAATCACTCCCATGCGGATATGTTGTGGTTGGCTGCGCTGTGAATATAGATTTGGTTCTGACATTGATATGCTATCTTGCACTATTGTTCTCTCCTCAACCACCAAATTTAGAGACGCTAAGTTTGTTGTTCTTTATACTTAAACGTCGAGTTTGATTTGTCTTAAACCATCCAGATGGTAACATAGTGATTATCTTTATGAAGAATTTCAAAGTTTCGCTTCAGTTCCCATCATTTTGGTTATCTTTTTTTGTCAACTGTCGTTAATTAGTGTATTTTTATCATTGGCTGTAAAAAAATCCTCTGTTTTTTTGTTGACTGGGTAGATTTCGTCATTTCTCAGTACAAATTCTCAGGTATGTAGTTAGATAATTAACTAATTTAGTCAACATCTGATTTTTGTTCTGTAAATTAATCACTCTTGCTATCAGTAAAATTACAAATCGTTAAATAGTTAATACTCAGAGTATAATGTTTTCTGTGATCTATACAATTGGTATTCTCGTTCCACAGAGTTTGTTTGTACATATATCTTTATTTGTTGCATTTTGTTGATTTTCCCATCTTTTGGATACAATTTGTAAAGGAATGGGTAATTACTAAAATTTCTCTGTGTTGTTCATGTTTCTTGTTTTGCCATTCCCTGTGCCGATATGAAAGCTGTAATTTTGTTGTCCGGTGGTTTAGATTCTTCTACGGTGCTTTATCAAGCTAAAGAGGATGGATGTGAATGTTATGCTATCTCTTTTGATTATCAACAGCGACACCGTAAAGAATTAAGTTCTGCTTTAATGGTGGGCAAAAGGGCTGGTATAATTCAACATCAAGTTGTGAATTTTGATTTACGACAATGGGGTGGTTCCGCGCTGACAGATGACAGGATTGATTTACCCCAACAGCGTTCTTTGGATCAAATGGCGGATCATATTCCTGTAACTTATGTGCCGGCACGGAATACGATTTTTTTAAGTTTTGCTTTGGGGTATGCAGAGGCGATCGCCGCCCAAAGAGTATATATTGGCGTTAATGCCCTAGATTATTCTGGCTATCCAGATTGTCGTCTTGATTATATCCAAGCTATGCAGGAAGTTTTTTGCTTGGGTACAAAACAAGGACGGGAGGGACAAGGAATTAAGATTGTTGCACCGTTAATTGATTTGAAAAAGACGGAAATTATTCAACTTGGTAATCAATTAGGTGTTCCTTGGAATCTCACTTGGTCTTGTTATGCTGGTGGTGATGCAGCTTGTGGTGTCTGTGATTCTTGTCAATTGCGGTTAGCTGCTTTTGCTGAGTTGGGTTTAGAAGATCCGATTAATTATGTTTAGTTAATGCAGGTGCGATCGCTGATAATAGGGAATAGGGATTTTTATTTGTTTTAGGATTTACGCAGAAGTTACTGAAAAACGAACCACAGAGACACAGAGTTCACAGAGGAAGAAAAACAGGAGAAATCCTCACATCTTATTTAGGATCACTTCGCTATACCTGAATACTTATTTTTTTATCAAGGAGGGGAGAATCTATATTTAAAAGCCAATTTTCATCAAGCAATTCCAGATTTTCATTATAGATAAGAACTAACTCACCTATATTTTGAATAGTTGGAGATCCGAATGGATAAGATTTATCATCAGGGAACGCTACAGCATAGATAGCAGCAGTAATATTAAGTGGGTTGTCAGAAGCAGGATAATCAGTACCAATAAGACAAAATTTGAGTTTTAGAAACCGATTATCTTGCGTAACACCCACAAAACTGCTGACTAACTCTGCTTCTATGGTGTGAGGTAAACTAATTGAGTCATAATATTCATCCTGTTCATCCCAATAACCGTTGATTGTATAACAGCATTGTTCAAGATGTTTTTGAACAAGAGAATTAGGATCTAAATTTTCTAATATCTCAGTTAAATCTTGCCAGACTTGATGATTTTTCAATTGAAGTGTAGTCATGATCTATTCTGGATTAATGTTGTGTTGTAAAACCAGGAAAATGTAATATACCATTAATATATTTGGCGTGAAACCTTCTATCACCACTGTTACCTAATACTTTAGATTTTAAATTATATCCTTTTTCTTGAGAATCAACAAGCCCACTACTACCCTGTTGGTGTACTAACCCTTTCGCAATTGCTTTTAAATGCTTTCCTTTACTATCATATCTTATACCTAATTTTATTTGTTCATCGCTAAATGAAACCTGCAAATCATAAGTTGAAGAATATACAATGTCAGGTTGAATATCTTGCCAATTACTTGGTAATGGTAAAACTTCCACGATATCTAACAGTTTTGATGCCTTTATGGAATTTAATCATAAATTAAACGATTTTATCATGCACGGTTATAAAAAAATAGGGTAATCCCAGAAAAACTAGAATTACCCTAATTACAAGTTTAAGAAAAATATTAGGCAAAAGCTGCCATTTTCACATCGTTATTACCAAGAATTTCTTGTAATTCCTCAGCGTCTACGGTTTCTTTGTCAATCAGCATTTGGGCAATTTCATCTAAAACCTTGCGGTTGTTTAGTAATACTTCCTTAGCTCGACTGTAAGCAGTATCTACTAATTTACGCACTTCCTCATCAATTGCAGCAGCAGTTTCTTCAGAGAAATCACGTTCTGACATGATATCTCGACCTAAAAACATATTGCCTTGTTGACGACCTAAAGCTACGGGTCCCAAGCGATCGCTCATACCAAACCGAGTTATCATTTGTTTAGCAACTCTGGCCACTTGTTGTAAATCGTTGGAAGCACCGGTTGTAACTTCCTCTTCACCAAAGATAATCTCTTCAGCGAGACGACCACCTAAAGCCACGGCCATTTGATTTTCCAAATATGCACGGCTGTATAAACCTGTATCCATACGGTCTTCACTAGGAGTAAACCAAGTTAAACCACCAGCACGACCACGGGGAATAATACTAATCTTTTGTACAGGGTCATAGTCAGGCATTAACGCACCAACTAAAGCGTGTCCTGCTTCATGGTATGCAACCAAGGTCTTGCGCTTCTCGCTCATTACCCGGTCTTTTTTCTCTGGCCCAGCTAAGACGCGATCAATAGCATCATTGATTTCATCCATAGAAATTTCGGTCAAATTCCGACGTGCTGCTAAAATTGCGGCTTCGTTGAGTAAGTTGGATAAATCTGCACCTGTAAAACCAGGGGTACGACGAGCAATTTTATCTAAGTCCACATCCTTGGATAAGGTTTTACCACGGGCATGAACTCTTAAAATTTCGCTGCGACCTGCATAATCAGGACGATCTACCACGACTTGACGATCAAAACGACCAGGACGTAATAAAGCAGCATCTAATACATCAGGACGGTTGGTAGCAGCAATAATAATAATTCCGGTATTGCCTTCAAAACCATCCATTTCTGTTAGTAACTGGTTGAGGGTTTGTTCTCTTTCATCGTTACCACCACCTAAACCAGCACCACGTTGACGACCTACTGCATCAATTTCATCAATGAAGACGATACAAGGAGCGTTAGTTTTTGCTTGTTCAAACAAGTCACGGACGCGGGAAGCACCCACACCCACAAACATTTCCACAAATTCTGAACCGGAAATGCTGAAGAATGGAACACCAGCTTCCCCAGCGACAGCACGGGCAAGGAGGGTTTTACCAGTACCAGGAGGCCCAACTAAAAGTACACCTTTAGGAATTTTTGCACCAATAGCAGTAAAGCGATCGGCGTTTTTCAAAAAGTCTACAACTTCATTTAGCTCTAATTTAGCTTGGTCAATACCCGCAACATCCCCAAAGGTAACTTGAGTTTGGGGTTCCATTTGCACTCTGGCCTTAGATTTACCAAAGTTCATGGCTTGGCTACCAGGACCACTTTGAGCGCGACGCAGCAGGAAAAATAACCCCACTAGCAGTAATACAGGGAAAAATAAGCTACTGAGAGCTTTAAACCAAAATCCTTCGTCTGCTTGAGGTAATACAGAAATATCAACACCTTTAGCTGTCAAAGTATTGATTAAATCTGGATCATTAACTAAGGTAACAATCTTTTTGCTTGTACCATCGTTGGGAGTTACCAGTGCAGTAGAGCGATCTGCGCTGAGACTGACTTTATCAACTTTTCCTTTTTCTACTTCTTGAATAAACTGGCTATAGCGCCATGTTTCTCTATTATTTTGGGGTTTATCGAAAAATGCTGTTCCCAGTGCAATGACAACTATAAACAGGAGCGCGTATAGCCCCGTATTTCGCCACCTTTTATTATTCACCGATGTTTATTCTCCTGTACTTGTTTGCTGCTTATACCTAGCTTCTGTAAAGAATCTAAGAAAGAGGACATTATGATAATTATGTTAACTTATTTTAAGATACCTCAAAATAATTCTCCTGTCATGCTAAAAACAATCTCCCATCCTCCACAGGTCTAAAACCTGAGAATGATAGGAGTTCTATTGTAGCTATTCTGAGGAACGGTCAACAGTCAACCGTCACCAAACCAATTAATCTTTTTCTGGTAATTTAATAGTATTTGTGCCGTTAGGGTTTGTAATTACTTGTCCACCCAAGGCTTCAATTTCCCGAATTGCTCGTTTACGGGTTTTTTCATCTACTTTGTTATTTAACACTGTCATCCATGTAGCAACTCGCGCTGATTTACTATCAGGGTTTTTACTCAGAAACTCCGCCGTTTTTTGAGAAAGAAATGCTACCTGCTTACTTTCTTCATCGTTGTAAGTTTTTGCCCATTCTGAGGCTTTGAGAAAAGATGTTTGTGCAGCTTTTGCATTGCCTAAAAATAATAATTCATCTGTGCCTTTATAACGCCAGATAAAGTAGGATTTTTGCGGTAATTGGGGAGATAAAGATTTTAATCCTTTTTCCATTAAAGCTATAGACTTTTCTGGCATACCAGCGTATAAAGAACTACTTACAGAAAGTCCTAGATAAGCTGCTAAGAAACGGGGATCACGTCCTAAAATTACTTCAAAATATTCTGGACTGAGACTGTATCCAGTTTTATCTCTGGTTTCTTCATCACCAAAGAATTGTAAAAAATCAATATATACCCAATTTGCAATCAGGTTTTTATAACCAAAACTGGGCAAGTTTTGCAGTAAGTTTAAACGCAAACTTTCTTTTTTTATATCTTTTTCTAAAGCTTCTACAGAACTAGATTGTTTATTAATTAATAGTTTTTGCAGTTTTGGTGCTTGCATTAAACTAATGCCAAGAATACACAAACCAGCAACTAATGGTGTGGTAATAGCTTCACGAGATAAAAACATATTAGGTAATTGGTAATTGGTAATAGAATTTTCTCCCCTGCCCCCTAACCTTCTGCCTCTTGTAGCATTGTGCAACATTGTTGAGCAATTGCCCAATCTTCTTGAGTCGTTATCACTAATACGCGCACTGTGGAATCTGATGTAGCAATATCAATATCAATAGGTTGTTGCTGGTTTTTCTCTGGATCAATTTTTAGTCCCAAAAATTCAAAGGCTTCGCAAGCTGCTTGACGTATTGCTGCGGATTTTTCGCCCACTCCAGCAGTAAAAACTAAAACATCTAAACCTCCTAAACTTGCCAGCATTGCCCCGATTCCAGCCCGTAAACGATGTACGTATATATCCCAAGCTAGTTGGGCGCGTTGATTACCTTGTTCTTTGGCGGCGATCACCTTTCTTAAATCGCTGGATATTCCGGAAATACCATATAATCCTGAAGCTTTATTTAATAAAGTATCTAATTCTTGACTAGAGTAATTATACTTTTGCAATAAATAAATTAACATCCCTGGATCAACAGCACCGCTACGGCTACCCATCATTAAACCATCTAGGGGGGTAAATCCCATTGTGGTATCAATGCTACAACCATTTTTAATGGCGGCTAAGGAACAACCATTTCCCAAATGACAAGTAATTAACCGCAGAGATAATAACTCTCGACCTAGAATTTCTGCTGCTCTATGGGCGCAATACTGATGGCTGATACCATGAAATCCGTAACGACGAATACCTTGTTGTACTAAATCATAGGGGATGGGATAAATGGCTGCGGCATCGGGTAAGGTGCTGTGAAATCCGGTATCAAAAACAGCGACTTGGGGAATGTGGGGTAAGGTTTTTTCCATGGCTTCAATTCCTGCTAAAGCTGCTGGGTTGTGTGCTGGTGCGAGATTGCATAACCGAGCGATCGCCTGTTTTACCTCTCCCGTAATTATCACTGCTTTCCGGTAATCTTGTCCACCATGCACTACTCGATGCCCAACTACATCTATGGCTGATAAATCATCAATTACCTTAGTAGTACCATCTGTGAGAGTTGATAGCAAATAAGTAAATTGTATCTGTCGAGAATCACCGATAATAGTTTCTTGTAATCTTGTACCAGTAGACGTTTTTACTGTAATTTCTGCCTGATTTTGGTCTTGACTCCAGTTAATTTTCCCTTCCCAAAGGGGTTGGGAGACTAGGGTAGAAATGGGGGATGTAATCTCATAAAGACAACTCTTTTGGCTGCTAGAACCGGCATTGAGAATTAGTATCTTCATAGATTGATGATTTTACTTGTGGAGTCAGAGAACATCAAGATTCAGATGTATAGTTAATTTTGTCTAACTCCTGAATCCTGAACTTCTGAAATTCTAATTTACGATAAAACTGTTCCAGATTTACTACCTTTAGCAACAGAATCATCACCCCAAGTTAGAGCAACAGAATCTTCTCTGGAAATATTACCACTAGAACTACTTCTGGAAGTTTCTGGCTGTTCGTTGCTACCATTTTCATTCTCGCCACTCTTCTTCTCTTCCTGTTTTTTCTCTTGGACAACTTGGGTGGCGTAAACTTCTACATCCCGTTGGATAATTTCTTCTATCTGGCTGGCAAAAGCAGAAAATGCCTGTTCATGGTTTGAGTAATTTACATAAACGCCACTTAATTGGAAAAATTGCCAACCTTGGGTTTTTAAAGATTCTACTGTGCGGCGATAGTGCCGCCAACGTTCTCCATAGTGAAAAAATTCTTCCACAGCGGCACTAATTGCCACAACTTGACTTAAACCAAAAGTTGTCCAAACAATAGCGTCTCTGGCTTTAGCATTATTAAGATTCAGACTCACCAAAGCAGGGAGAATTATACCGCCAACAATTGTCAGTAGTCTGGCACGGTAATAGCGATTTCGGGCTTGTCCTGCTTGTGCTTCCATCCACAAAACTTGATCTAACCACCTAGAAACTAAAAACTTCCTTTGTAGTTCTTGCAGTTTTAAGGTATCAAAAATTTCGCCAAAATCTTTCTTTAAAAATTCCCGATAGGGATCTTTTTTAGCCATAATGCACTCCTTAAACCGAAAGTAAATTAGTAATTTTATGGGTTAACTCTTCATGTTCCGCTGGAGTGGTAGTTTGCTCTGGGAGAATCACTTTTCCCATGGGTGCAACACCAATTAACGGGAATTGTGCTTTAATGTGACTGCGGGCATAACCTATTAGTCGCATTACTCCCGCATCCGTACCTCCATCTACAACATACACGCCCAGAGTTTCAGCAATGGGGGCTAATACTTCCACAAATAAGCTTTGGATACTGATAAAATCAGCATCACTAATCTGACTTGCACCTCCAACTATTACCAAAATCGGATGAGAACTAGCCAGCCCAATGTTTGCAAGTGCGTGAGGTAATTCAGCAGTTTCCGATACTGTAATTGCGATCGCAGCTTTCTCTTGATTAAAAGTAAGCCTAAAAGAATTCTTCGTATATTGCAATTAAAGTAATATAATTTACGTTCTAGTATATTTAACTGTCAACAACAGTACAATATCATTAAATGTACTGTCAATAACACTAAAAATTTCAGTCAGTGTCACCTAATTTTTAGGGAATAATTTTTAACACCTCTGGTAAACCTCTCCCCGCACCTCTCCCTAACCCTCTCCTTTTGGGAGAGGGAAAAGGAATAACATTTAATACTGGAGAGGCCTAAAAACCTAATTTTAATATTCTAATGACAGGTTAAAATCCCCCTCTCCGTGCCGGAGCGGGGTTAGGGTGAGGTTCATCCAATTCACGTTAAATTAACCCAATAATCTACTACATTTCATCGTATTCTGGGGTTTGTACTCTTCTGGCTTCCATGGGGGAAGAGGGTAAAAACTCAGCCCGACGCAGAGGTGCTAAAGGTGGTGTGGGTCTATTATAGGGGTGAATTACCTGAACGGTGCGGGTAGGACGCTGTTTAGGTGCAAATAAAGATAACACACCGGCGACAACAACACCGCCACCGATGGTCAATGTCGCACCACCTACAGCCCAAAACATGGGAGAAGACCACCAATTATTTTGTTCAGGCTGTTGTAATGATGTGGCCATTTTTTGTTGATTAACTTGTTGGGCTAATTGCCATTCCCGTTGCGTAAAGCTCTGAACTTGTACCTGGAGTTGTTGATTTTGGAGCCGCAGTTGTTCATTATCAGCTTTCATTTTCTCCATTTGCATATTCATTTTCAGCTTTTCCATTTCTAGCTTCTGATCAGAATTGGGAGCAGTTGGGGGCTGATTAGAATATGCTGGTTGTCCATAACCTCCAGGATACTGAACAGAGGGTGACATTACCTGGGGTGCCATTACTGTTCCTGGCATTTGTGGACTAACAGCAAAGTTAGATGAGATGGGGGTATTTGTTCCTTTGAGTAAGACTAAAGCCGCTAACCCTGCCACAGCGACTCCGCCAATAAATGCCATACTTTCGCTCATTGCTGTTAGCCCTCACCTACTACCAAACAGTAACTCAGTTGTGACTGATGTACTCTCACACACATAGTTTTTTGCCTACTTCAATATCATATTAAAAATCAAGATAACCCAGTGTATCAGTTAGTTTTTTACCTATCCTAGTATATGCTGTTATTATTTAAGACTATCAGAGTCAGATTGTCCACTAAAAAATAACAAAAAAATACACTGTTTTGTAATTTCCCCCTTGGGTTAGGTGGGATTTTTGAGGGCCGTCTTGAGATTTTGGCAGAATTGAGCGATCGCTTCTAAACCCTGTTCTGGTGTCCCTTCTGCCAGTCGCTTGACTACGGCACTGCCCACAATTGCTGCATCTGCGCCCCATTCTTGCACTTGTCGCGCTTGCTGGGTATCAGAAATCCCAAACCCTACACCAATGGGTTTATCTGTAACATTGCGGATTTGTTGGAGTAAATCACCAACCCGCGTGTGCATTTCCGTTCGTATTCCTGTGACACCGGTAACACTCACTAAGTAGATAAAGCCTTGGGAAGCGCGGGCGATCGCTTCTATTCTTTCAGGAGAACTGGTAGGAGCTACCAATAGGGTTAAATCTATCCCCACCTCACTGGCTGGTTTTAGTAGTCCTGCGGCTTCTTCTAAAGGCAAATCAGGTACAACTAAACCGGATACTCCAGCCTCTTTAATTTGTTCTAAAAACTTATCAACGCCTCGATGTAAAATCGGATTGTAATAGGTAAATAAAATAATAGGCGATCGCAAACTCGGACTAATCCCTTTGAGCATCTCTAACACCTGCTCTAAAGTCGTCCCCCGTTGCAAAGCACGAGTCGCAGCAGCCTGAATTACTGGGCCATCTGCCAAAGGATCAGAATAGGGTACACCCAACTCGATCATATCAGCCCCAGCATGATCTAGAATCTGCAAAGCTTTAGCAGTAGTCTCTAAATCTGGATCACCAGCCGTAATAAAAGGAATCAAAGCACATTCCTGATTCCGTCTCAAAGTTTCAAAGCAACGAGAAATAGCAGTCATTTCACCTAGTCAGTAGTCAGTGGTCATTAGTCAGTGGTCAGTAGTTATTGATTAACAAACAACTGACAACTGAACAATGATAACTCTAAACCTGAGATTCTTTTTCTTGTTCAATCTCAGCTTGCAGTTTAGCCACTTCTTCAGGAGAGAGTTGATCAAGCTGCTTTTGTAAAAAAGCCGTTTCATAAGCCTCCCGTTGTTGGTGGTAGGTCATTTTATTCCCTATTGCTCGGAAAATATAGGTGCATAACCAGCCAATTAAGCCAGCTATCAAGAAAACTTGACTCCAGATACCAGCATTTTGACTATCTAGTCCCACTACTTGCAAACCCACATAAGCCAAGCCACCGGCTACGAAAACGCCGAAGCCAATACCAATCGCGTCAATACGTCGCATGAGAATTATGACCTACCAATCTTAATTTAAGCAATTTTGCGGGGGCGGGGATTCAAATTCACAAATGGAGAAAGAACAAGCAACCCCGGAAAGAAAAAGAACACCAAAAAGTACATAAACACTCGTTCCACAGAACCAGCGGTATACCATCTTAAGCCCAAATAGAAAAAGACAGCAATGGGTATTACTAGCAAATAAGCCCCAGCTAAACTCAGATACAGCAGTGCTACAACCATATTCCTTACCGCAATTTGAGAAAACTATAATTTGGTGCGTCCATTTCTCATCATAGGACAATAAGCTGTCGCTCCCCCAACTTGTACCATAATTATTTTAGCGGTCAACAATCAGTAAGAACTATTTAACCAATTACCTGGAGACAAATTATTTTCCGAGGTACTTGCCAAAAATAAAAAATGATTATATGATGTCTAACTGTTGTCGCTAAACCAAAGTAAGTAGGCAGCCGACTCTTTTGTTTACTAGCTAAATGTCCGACAAAAGCATCAGCAAACAAAATTTTCAAATCTACTTGCAAAATAAAAAAGTTAGTGGTATAGTGAGCAAGCAGTTAAACACTGCACCAAAAAACTAAATAACCTATGGGGGAGTGTGGCGGAATGGTAGACGCTACGGACTTAAAGGATTGAGCCTTGATAGAGAAATCTTTCAAGTGGCAGCTCTCAAACTCAGGGAAACCTAAATCTAGACATATAGATATGGCAATCCTGAGCCAAGCCCAGAAAATCTGAAAATTGAAAATCGGAAATCCGAAATTCAAATTTACAAAGATTATTCATCGGGAAGGTGCAGAGACTCGACGGGAGCTACCCTAACGTAAAGACGAGGGTAAAGGGAGAGTCCAATTCTCAAAACCATGAATTGCTGTAGCAATTGGGTAGTAGTGAAAACTGCAAGAGAATGAAAATCCGTTGACCTTAAACGGTCGTGGGGGTTCAAGTCCCCCCACTCCCATTTACAAATTACGTAAAGATGCGCTAAATTATTGATTTACTTATTGTTAATCAAGTTGTTTGGTGCATTTTTTTGCTATCTTAGCCATGATTAACCAATTAGTATTTTCACGAGATTATATTGTACGAAATAATTAGTTTTTAAAAACTATATATATTCCTAATTTTTGAAATAACTTGATAATTCATTATTATCTCAAAATTACTCATATTCCTAAAAAATAAATAGGAGTTAGAGGCAATCTTTTCTTATCTTCATCTGGTAATTTTTCATAAAATTGCTGCCATAAACTAATAAATCTATCAAAATCTATTAATTCAATATGAGTATGAGAACTGCGAGTTTCATTTTTAGCATCACTGGTAAAACCACCAGTAGAAACAAAAATTCCCACATCTCCATCTTTTTGTAATACTCCTCTCAATTGTCGAATTTCATCTACAGACGCAGGTGATTCTCGATGTTTAATTTGTACTTTAATTCTAGGTGATACTGTTCCTAAAGGGTCCTGATAAGCAATGACATCTAAATCACCATCTTTTCCTTTTGGTGCAATAATGTGATTAAAATCATTAAATTTTAATTTTCATTAATTTTGATTATCAAACTAAGCTACAGTTATCATATAACTACCATACTCTCAATCAATAACCCCTATCGAAATACAAAGCATATCCATTGATCAGCCATTAGAAATAAATGCCACTAGGTAATAGTAATTTTCCAGATACTGTAATTCAACAATCAAACATTGAATTGAGGCTTAGGGTGCATTTGTAGGAATTAATCTACCCTAGTCAATACTTTATTCAGACAACTACCGGATATTGTACCAACACCTGCTTTAAATATTCCCCAGTATAAGAACGGGGATTTTTTGCCACATCTTCTGGTGTGCCGGCGGCAATTATTTCTCCACCTTTATCTCCTCCTTCTGGACCTAAATCTATGACCCAATCAGAACAACGGATGACATCTAAATTATGTTCAATGACTAAAATTGAATTGCCTTTATCTACCAATCTTTGCAGTACATCCAATAATTTATGCACATCATAAAAAGATAATCCTGTAGTGGGTTCATCAATTAAATAAAGTGTTTTTCCTGTGGCACGTCGAGATAATTCTGTGGCTAATTTTACCCGTTGGGCTTCTCCACCTGATAAGGTTGTGGCGGGTTGTCCTAACTGGACATAACCTAAACCAACATCAACTAAAGTTTGTAATTTGGAAACTGCTTTGGGGATATTTTCACAAAATACTAACGCTTCTTCTACGGTCATTTTCAAAACATCAGAAATGGATTTATCTTTATATTTGACTTGTAATGTTTCTCGGTTATATCTTGCACCTTTACACACTTCACACTGGACATAAACATCGGGTAAAAAATTCATTTCAATGACATTTACACCCTGTCCACTACAGGCTTCACATCTGCCACCTTTGACGTTAAAGGAAAATTGTCCCGGTTTATAACCTCTGGTTTTGGCTTCGATGGTTTGGGAAAATACATCCCGAATAATATCAAAAACTCCGGTGTAAGTGGCAGGGTTAGATCGGGGTGTTCTACCAATGGGAGATTGATCAATGACAATGGCTTTATCTACAGAATTTAAACCTTTAATTTCTGCAATTTCTTTCGGTAAAGGTGTTTTCTTTAAAAGATGATGTTGTAAGGATGGATAAAGTAATTCATTGATTAAAGTTGATTTTCCTGAGCCAGAAACTCCCGTTACAGAAACAAGTTTACCCAAGGGAATTTCCACATCTATATTTTTTAAGTTGTTGCGATGAGCGTTTTTAATAGTTAAAGTTCTACCGTTTCCTGCTCTCCTTTTTGCTGGTGTATGAATGACTCTTTTTCCTGATAGATATGCACCAGTTAATGACTCTTGTGCATTTAATAAGTCTTCTAAACTGCCTTGGGCAATAATTTTGCCCCCATGTATTCCTGCACCGGGACCAATATCTACTATATGGTTAGCAGCGCGAATAGTTTCTTCGTCATGTTCTACTACGATTAATGTATTTCCTAAGTCCCGTAATTTGGTTAATGTGGTTAATAATCTGCCGTTATCTCTTTGATGTAAACCTATACTTGGTTCATCTAAAACATAGAGAACTCCTGTTAGTCCTGAACCAATTTGTGTAGCTAATCTAATGCGTTGGGCTTCTCCACCTGATAATGTCATGGCAGGACGATCTAAGGTGAGATAATCTAAGCCTACATCTAATAAAAATTGCAGTCTGGCTTTAATTTCTTTGAGAACTAATTCGCCTATTTGTGCTTGTCGAGGAGTTAATTTTAATTGTTCAATTCTGGCTCGACATTCCCGAATGGCAACGCTGGTTAAATCTAAAATTCCATATTGTCCTAATTTCACAGCTAAGGCTTCGGGTTTTAATCTTTTACCGCCACAAACTTCACAGGGTTGATCTATTAAATATTCTTCTAATTTCTGTTTAACTAATTCTGTTCCCCCTTCATACTGTCTTTGCAAAATGGGAATTACTCCTTTAAATGTTTGTTTCTTCTCTTCTTTGCTTTTCTCTTCGCCATGTAAAATTATCTTTTGCTGTTCTGGTGTTAAATTAACCCACTGGGTTTGCAGTTCAAAACCATAATTTAAACCGACTGCATATAACAATTCTAAATAATAGGAATTTTCCTTTTCTGACCAAGGTGCGATCGCTGCATACATGGGCGCATTTTCGTTAGGTATGAGCAACTCTGGTGAAAATCTTCTCAATGTGCCAATTCCATGACAATGAGAACAAGCTCCATAGGGTGAGTTAAAAGAAAATAAACGTGGTGATAATTCTTCCATTATTGCACCATGTTCTGGACAAGCAAAATTTTCAGAAAATACCATTTCTCGATGTATTTCGGCATCGGAAATATCTTGATCTTTTCCTTGAGTTGTTATATACTTACTATCAGGTCGCTCTAGCGATGACTTATCTAAAGTATCATTTAATACCTCAACTATAGCAATACCGTGGGATTGCTTAAGGCAAGTTGTGAGAGAATCTACTAAACGCTCTTGAATACCGTCTTTTTTAACAAGTCTGTCAATAACCAGTTCTATATTGTGTGTATTATTTTTATCTAATTCGATGGAATCAGACAGTTCAAAAACCTCACCATCTACCCTGATCCTCACGAAACCTTGCGCTGATAAACTAGATAGCAGTTTGCGATGTGTCCCTTTCTTACCGCGCACCACGGGAGCAAGAATTTGGAAGCGGGTTCGGTCAGGAAGTTCCATAATGCGATCGCACATTTGGTCAATGGTTTGGGGAGAAATACAGCGATCGCATTGAGGACAATGGGGTTCACCTGCACGACCATATAACAACCGCAAATAATCATAAATTTCCGTTACCGTTCCCACGGTAGAACGAGGATTATGGGAGGTAGACTTTTGATCAATAGAAATCGCCGGACTTAAACCTTCAATAGCTTCCACATCGGGTTTATCTAGCTGACCTAAAAACTGGCGAGCATAGGCGCTTAAAGATTCCACATAACGGCGCTGACCTTCCGCAAAAATCGTATCAAAAGCCAAGGAAGACTTACCCGAACCAGAAACACCAGTAAAGACAATTAATTGGTCACGGGGCAGATCCAAATCTACGTTTTTGAGATTATGCTGCCTAGCACCGCGAACGCGAATAGTATTTTGCTGTGCTGGAGTCTGGGGAAGAGGATCGCTTAAAGATGGTACTAATTTTTCTGACATATTGACAGGCTGAAAGAATGTGGCAATGTGAAACAATCCCTAATAATACTATCTTTATTCAGGTTATTGTAGAACAACCTCCTAATTGCTTACCCAGGATATCGGTTGATATTGCCTGAATTGGCCAGATAATTGCAGAAAGTATGGCTGAGGATAGAGTTATCCACTTTCTATTTTACATTTAATTATGTTCACCTAAGAAACAACATGAGATTTTCTGTTCTGAATATCTGACAACAGCAGTAAAAAAACTATGAGAAGATGTAATTTCTGGATCAATATTCTGATATGATGCTTGTTTGTCATTGTGATAAGACTGATTATGCAAGCCAGTTTTTTAACTACCTTTGTTTTACCTCTAGCTTTAGCTATTATTATGCTAAGTATGGGGTTATCTTTAGTACCAGAAGATTTTCTACGAGTGACAAAATATCCTAAAGCTGTCGCTATTGGTTTAATTAGTCAGTTAATTTTGTTACCTATTATTGGCTTTATTATTGCTAAAATTGTCCCTATGCAACCAGCGATCACAATGGGATTAATGATCATTGCCTTGTGTCCTGGTGGGGTATCCTCAAATGTAATCACATTTTTAGCTAAAGGTGATGTGGCACTCTCAGTTACTCTAACAGCTTTTAGTAGTTTTATTACAGTATTTACAATTCCCATTTTCGGAAATTTGGCATATCAACATTTTATTGGTAAAACTGCTGCTATTGCTTTACCCATCGGTGCAACTATACTACAAATTTTCCTAATGACGCTTTTACCTATCAGCTTAGGAATGATTTTTAGACAGATATTACCAGAGATTGCCCTAGGTTTAGAAAAGGTAACTAACCGACTAGCAGTGGCTTTTCTAGCACTAATTATTCTTTTATTAATCATTCGTGAATGGCATAATTTACCTACTTTTATTGTTCAAGTTGGATTAGGTGTAGTGTTATTAAATACTATTTCTATGTTAGCAGGTTTTTATCTGAGCAAATTGTTAAAACTTAATGCTCCTCAACAAATCTGCATTGCCATTGAAGTTGGGGTGCAAAATGGTACACTAGCGATCGCCATTACCGCCGGTTTACTCAATAATCCTGATATGGCAGTACCCGCCGCCATTTACAGCTTGTTTATGAATGTTACAGCTTTAATTGCTATTAACTACGGTAGAAAACTCGCCGCTAAAAATCCTGCTTCAAAACCCCTCGCAACTAAAGTTTAGCAGAGAACAAAGCATAGAGAAAAATCGGCGTGAATTAAATCGAGAAATCAGTGAAAATCAAGATAATTATTTTTGATCCTGAAAATTAACATCTTGATAAATATCAACTAAACTAATCTCAAAATCAAGATGTTTTAATTTCACAACATCATTTTCAGATTTATATTCTCTAAAAATCCATTCTCCCTCATTAGTTTTGCTATAGTGCATGACTTGATATTGATTTTGTGCCACTAAAACATATTCTTTAAATTGGGTAATAGAACGATAAAAAGTAAATTTATCACCTTGATCATAATTTTTTGTAGATTTAGATAACACCTCAACAATTAACAAAGGGTTTGTCACAGTAGTATTTTTATTGTCTGTATAAATAGCCTTACCATCAGTCACCATCACATCAGGATAAGTATATTGTCTAAATTCAGGAATCCATAAACGCATATCTCCCATAAAAATTTCATATTTTGTGCGTCTGAGTGCATATAGCAAAATTGCCGCAATAGCTAATGTAATTTTATTATGATTACCAGTTCCCCCAGTCATAGGAACAATTTCTCCATTCCGATATTCGCTTTTATAAAGTGCTTTCTCTTCTAATTTTAAATATTCTTCAGGGGTGTAAATATGTTTGCGAGTTTGTACTTGCATATTGTTTTCTTTATTTGGTTAATTGCAGAGGATGAAGGACAAAGCCAAAAGCCTCATCCTTCACCCCTATATTAATTATGCTTCATCTAAAGCTGCAATACCAGGTAAAACCTTACCTTCCAACAACTCCAAACTAGCTCCACCACCGGTAGAAATGTGGCTCATTTGATCAGCCAAACCCACCTTTTCAACTGCTGCTACAGAGTCACCACCACCGATAATGGTAGTTGTGCCGGTTTTGCTGATATCTGCTAAAGTATGAGCGATCGCTTCCGTACCCACAGCAAATTTATCAAACTCAAACACACCCATAGGACCATTCCAGATTACAGTTTTACAGTCAGCCAAAGCCGCTTGGAAAACCTTCACAGAGTCAGGTCCAATATCCAAACCCATACCATCATCAGGGATATTTTCAATGGCAACAGTAGTTGCATTAGCATCAGGTGCAAACTTATCTGCGGAAACGATATCAGTAGGCAACAAGAAAGTAACACCCTTTTCCTTAGCCTTCGCTTCCAAAGACTTCGCCAACTCTAACTTATCTTCTTCCACCAAAGACTTACCAACACTCAAACCACGGGCTTTGTAGAAGGTGAAAATCATCCCACCGCCGATGATCAACTTATCGCACTTTTCTAATAAGGTTTCAATCACACCAATTTTGCTAGAAACCTTAGAACCGCCGATAATAGCCGCCAAAGGACGTTGAGGTACTTCAATTGCACTTTGTAAATATTGCAATTCCTTCTCAACCAAGTAACCAGCTACGGAAGGGCTTAAAAACTTAGTTACACCCTCAGTAGAAGCGTGAGCGCGGTGTGCAGTACCGAACGCATCATTTACATAAAAATCAGCGTTTGCCGCCAATTTCTGAGCAAATTCAGGATCGTTCTTTTCTTCTTCTTTGTAGAAGCGGACATTTTCCAACAACAGCACTTGGCCATTTGCCAAAGCTGCTACCTTAGCAGCAACATCATCGCCAATACAGTCATCGGTCTTAACAACTTCTTGTCCTAATAATTCGGAAAGACGTTTAGCGACGGGGGTTAGACGTAATTTTTCATCCACACCCTTGGGACGACCGAAATGACTTGCTAAAATGACTTTAGAACCCTTTTTGGTCAAATCTTGGATAGTTGGCAGCGCCGCCCGAATCCGGGTATCATCGGTAATGTTGCCTTGATCATCCACAGGCACGTTAAAATCAACCCGCACCAAAGCGCGTTTGCCAGATATATCAGCCGCAGATAAACTTGCTAAACTTTTTTTAGACACAGCCAAACTCTCCTGATTACTTTTTTGTTATTGTCTTCAAAATATGACCATCAAGATTTTACCGGAGTGAGGGGTGCAGAGGTAATTTATGTTTAAAACTGTTCTTTTTCCCATTGATCAAAGTCGAGAAGCCAGAGAGGCCGCTGATCTAGTTGCCAATATTGTGCAAACCTATGGCAGTCGCTTAATTCTATTATCAGTCGTCGAAGAACCAGCTACAGACGCACCTGAAGCCAGCCCAATGGTATCTCCAGAGGTGGTTGCCAAACTCCTAGAAAATGCCCAAGCTCACTTTTCTGGACAAGGAATTACCACCGAATTACTAGAAAGACAAGGTAAACCAGCCTTTACTATCTGTGATGTTGCTGACGAAGTTGGGGCAGATTTAATTATTATGGGCTGTCGGGGACTAGGTTTAACTGATGAGGGTGCAACTGATAGCGTCACCACGCGGGTAATTAATCTTTCTCCCTGTCCTGTTTTAATTGTTCCTTAATTTGTTCAGAAATAGGCAAGAGGCAGAAGGGAAGATCAAAAACTTCCTCATGCCTCCTGTTCCTCCGCGGATATCTAAGGACAATAATATTTTCAATTCCTATTCAAAAACGGGTACGACAGGACTCGAACCTGTGACCGTCCGCTTAGAAGGCGGATGCTCTATCCAACTGAGCTACGTACCCATTAAAATATGAAGGCTTATCCATTATATTCCATAATTATCGTAATAGGCAAGAGGAAATTAAAAATATCCTAATTTTCCCTAATAAAGTTCAAGTAATTGGTTAGTCGAGGTACACTAAGAAACAAAATAGATACGATAGTGGGCTATGTTGTGATGTTAAGGAGTAACTGCCCATAAATGTGGATACCTACCTGAAATCCTACCCCAGACCAGTATCCAATCAGTGCCCAATGGTCTTAGACCACGTAATTAAGTAATTATACTCTATGGTAATGCTACGAAAAACCATTACATATTCTTTACCCAAACAGCCCCTATGAGGAGTTATTTGTTAGTGCTATGTTTATTCTCAAACGGCAGGATGTTGGAATTTCCATGATTCAGCACCCAAAAAAACAAGATCAGCAATTGTCGATCCTCAATTATCAGGGGCAGACTTTTCGATTGATTACGGTTTTCAAAGCTAGTGAAGAAGAAGAAGCTAAGAGTTTTTGGCGATCGCTAACTGATAACCGCCGCAAAGTTTGTGTGTTGTTAGAAGAGCCAGAACGTTATACTATCTGGGGCAAGGTAAAGCTAGATCACATAGGGACTAACACTGGCAGTCATAGTAAAACTGATGTTTTAACATTAGGTGCTATCACCCTACTACAAGCTGTTTATCTGGATATTGAGGATTTATTAGGGAATCGTCAAGCTGGTCTATTTACCAAAGACATCACCGGGATCTTGCAACAAAAACAATTTCCCGATATATCTTCCGCAGATACAGTAAAATCTTTTCTTACGGAGGATTTGTCCCATTTGGGTAAAATACCAGGTTGGCAAGAAACTCATATCATTCTTCTTTTAGAAGAACTGTACAAATTAGGAAAAACATATTTTGGTGATACCAACTTTGCCCATCAACTAGACGAGCGACTACAAGATATGCCAGAAGAAGAGCAGGAACTATTTATCAGTTGGTTAAAAAAATCTCCACTCAACAAGCTTTGGCATTAGGGTGAACATTCATCTGTCAAAAAAACTGTCTATTGGTAATTCTGTGACAAAAGTGCAAAAAATATCACATTCAGAGCATTTACCTAGCTAATCCCTATGAGTAGATCCTACAACAATTCGGCTCCTGCTAAGTCCCTATTAACTACTCAAAACCTAGTTTTAGCTTGTTTTAGCTGGTCCATATTAGCATTGTTATTCTTTTTGTTGTTTAGTGCCAAAATCCCTGTCAATGGTGAAGAAGTTCGCCCTCAATGGTATGTCATTGGCACAAATACTTTTGAAGCAGTAGCCTATTTGGGCGCTAGTCTTTTGTGCTGGCGTAACTGGCGTAGTACCCAAATGGTTAGTAGTCGCAAAGTTTGGCTCTCCATTGGCTTGGGAATGGTTGCCTATTTTATTGGCGGATTAATTTTTGGCTACATAGAAATAGTCTTAAACCAAAAACCGGAAGTATCTATTGCCGATGTGTTTTTTGTCCTCACCTATATATGTCTGGGTACAGGTATGGCTTTAGCTTTGTTTTCTAGAAAAATCAACCTAGAAGCATGGCAATGGCTTATAGTAGTAGGAATTGGTGGTTTAGGTAGTTTTCTAGCCTGGCTGGTTTTCCAACAAAGTCAAGCTGTTGCTCAAGCTGCTACTACCGAACCAGATCAAATTATAGAGCAAGTAAAATTCATCCTAGACTTGTTTTACATTGTCAGTGACGTATTACTGCTAATTATTGCCACAATGATGCTCCTGGCTTTTTGGGGAGGAAAACTTTCTCTCTCCTGGCGGATGATTGCAGCGGCGGCATTTTCCCTCTACATTGCAGATATGTGGTTTAAATATGCCACTAACTATCTTACCAATTACAAAAGTGGAGACATACTAGAAGTATTCTGGGTCTTTAGCGGAGTTTTATTCGGTATGGGTGCTGTTTTAGAATATGACGCATCATTGAGTCTTAAACGCCGTGATCGTGGACGCAAACGAACTTAACCAAATTTGGTGTCTACTGTGAGAAAATTAACTGAGCCTGACAAACAAGAAATTCTCAAGTTATATCGAGAAACTGCTGAAACAACCTCGACTTTAGCAGAACGCTATGGTGTGAGCAACTCGACAATTAGCCGACTGCTCAAAAGCACTTTACCTGAAGAAGAGTATGAATTTCTCGTCTCTTTAAAACGTGCTGCCAGAACCCCTGAAGGCAGAGCGCAGGTAAGTTATGATCAATTACCTCTACTCCATCAACCATCTCTAACGGAAGACATTCCTACCCCCGTTGACAGTAGAGAGGAATTGTCACCACCAGAACCTGCGAAAATAGAGATAGCAGCAGCCGACAAAGAACCTGATTTTGATTTAAACCTTCCTGCCAACAGACGGGTAAAAACACGCTCCTCAGCAGTGGAAAAACCCAAGCAGCCAATTGTCAAAGAACCTCCAGTGGTGAAAGAACTGGAAATTGTCAGACACAAACCAACAGAAACCCCAATTATTCCCAAACCAAAACCAGAAATAGAAACCCGGCATTTGCAACCGAGTTTGTTTGCAGAAATATTGGATGAAGATTTGCTGGATGAACCTGATGATTTAGATGATGACGATTTAGATGATGATTTGTATGAAGATGAGGAAGACTTTGAAGATGATGAGTATGAAGAACCAAAACCGCTAGTTACTAGACGGCGCAATGGGGAAACATCTGTTCAAGTTTTACCATTATCATTGGCCCACTTACCCAAAACCTGCTATTTGGTGATAGATCGATCAGCAGAGCTAATTACCCGGCCACTCAAGGATTTTGGTGATTTAGGTCAAATTCCCAGTCTGGAAAATCAACAGAAAACACTACCTATATTTGATAATCATCGCGTCGCTAAACGCTTTTCTACCAAGCGCGATCGCGTGATCAAAGTTCCCGATAGTCAAATGCTGCATAAGGCTAGTAACCATTTACAAGCCAAAGGGATTACCAGACTGTTAATTGATGGTCAAGTCTACTCTTTATCTTTAGTTTAAAGATCATGCGGGTAATTGCTAGTTAGAGTAGTTAACTACTCTAACTTCTGCTTGATACAACCGCGGCAAAACGATGGGATAAATTAATAATGTCTTGTTTCCGTGCCGTTTGTTCCACCCATTCTGGGGGAATATTTTCTATCCCGTAATAAATTCCTGCTAACCCACCTGTCACCGCAGCAGTAGTATCTGTATCTCCACCCAAATTAACAGCTTTGAGAACCGATTCAGCGTAAGATGAGCTATTTAATAAACACCAAATAGATGCTTCCAGGGTGTCAATGACATAACCGCCTGAATTAATTTGTTCTATAGGTAATTCGGCAATTTTACCGCTAAATAGGCGCTGAAAATGGGATTTTTCGCCAATATATTCACTATTAGTGTAAATTTCTTGAATTTTCTCCAACCCCTCTAAATAAGCTCTTGGTAAATCAGCCCCTTGCAATAATTCTACAGCGATACTAATATAAATCCCACAAGCCATTTGCGATCGCAGATGGCCATGGGTAAGACAAGAAACTTCATGTACTTTTGTAATTAAATCGAGAAAAGTTAAGGTTTCATGTAAATACGCCATTGGTAAAATTCGCATTAATGAACCATTTCCATTGCTACTTTCACCAGTGCCACCTGCTTGTAACGGCGGAACACCTTTTTCTAAGTTGATGATAGCTGTATATGTGGTATTACCAATATCAAATACCTGACCATGAGCGGTCCAGTAATTTTCTCTGTACCAGCGACAAAAGGATTTGCCTATATCATCCACATCATAGCCACTACATAAAGAATCTGCTAAACATAACAACAACGAACTATCATCAGACCAAGTTCCAGGAGGTTGGTTCCATGTTCCATCACCTAACATCTTTGTGACTGGTGACTTGATGCGTTCAGCGCGGGGAGAAAATTCCACGGGTACACCCAAGGCATCACCCACACATACACCCATGAAACCAGATAGTATTTTAGTGGTATCTAGCATAATTTTAGATATTAATCTCAGTATTCACTATAAAATGATAAGCTACATCATGAATCAAGCTGGCCTCTCACTATGTTAAAATTAAAATATTATTCATAATTCCGACCGATTTTTCGGGGTTTGCATCCGTCTTTTACCCCGTTTTACCTGCTTCAGCTTACGCCTTATTGACACAAGTATCTACATGGTTAACTCTGCTGCTTCTCCTGTAACTAATCGTAAGCCTTCTAAAGTTGAAGGTATCAAAGAAAATAGTAATTTTTTGCGTGAACCTGTAGCCACCGAAATTCTTCAGGACACGACCCATTTTACTGAAGACGCAATTCAGATTCTCAAGTTTCATGGTTCTTATCAACAAGATAACCGTGATAACCGCGTTAAAGGGCAAGAAAAAGATTACCAAATGATGCTGCGGACAAAAAATCCCGGTGGGTTAGTACCCCCTGAGCTATATTTGGCTTTAGATAAACTGGCTGATGAATATGGTAATCATACTTTAAGAGCTACTACCCGCCAAGGCTTTCAGCTACATGGTATTCTGAAAAAGAACCTCAAAGCGGCGATCGCTACAATTGTCCAAAATCTCGGTTCAACCTTGGGTGCTTGTGGTGACATTAACCGCAACGTCATGGCTCCTCCCGCCCCCTTTAAAAATCGCCCAGAATATCAGTATGCTTGGGAATATGCCCAAAACATCGCTGATTTACTGTCTCCCCAAACTGGGGCGTATTATGAGATTTGGTTAGATGGGGAAAAAGCCATTAGCGCCCAAGAACATCCAGATGTCAAAGCAGCGCGACAAAAGAACGGTACTGGTACTATTTTTCATGATTCCGTAGAACCTATCTATGGAACTCACTATATGCCCCGCAAATTTAAAATTTGTGTCACAGTTCCGGGAGATAATTCTGTTGATTTATATTCCCAAGATTTGACTTTGGTAGTGATTACCAATAAAAAAGGTGCCTTAGCAGGATTTAATATTTTTGCCGGGGGTGGTTTGGGTAGAACTCATAATAAGGAAGAAACCTTTGCCAGAACCGCTGACCCGATTGGCTATGTAGCCAAAGCTGATGTATATAATCTTGTAAAAGCTATAGTTGCGACACAACGAGATTATGGCGATCGCACCGACAGAAGACACGCGAGATTAAAATACTTAATTAATGATTGGGGTGTAGATAAATTCCGCACTCAAGTAGAAGAATACCTTGGTAAGAAGATCGAACCTTTTAAACCCCTAATCCAGTTTAAATATAAAGATTTCCTGGGTTGGAACGAACAAGGAGACGGTAAACTTTTCTTAGGTATTTCCATTGATAACGGGCGTGTCAAAGACGAGGGAACATTTCAACTAAAAACCGCCCTGCGGACAATTGTTGAACAATTTAACCTGCCAATTCGCCTCACAGGTAATCAAAACCTACTATTTTACGATATTGCGCCTGAAGATAAAGTAGCCATTCAAGAGATTCTGGATAACTGCGGCGTTGTTGCTGACCCTGAGCAAATACCAGCATTAACCCGCTATGCTATGGCCTGTCCGGCTTTGCCTACTTGTGGTTTAGCCATTACAGAATCAGAAAGAGCCATTCCCGGAATTTTAGAAAGAATTCGGGCTTTATTAGATAAATTGGGTTTACAAAATCAATATTTTGTGGTTAGAATGACAGGCTGCCCTAACGGTTGCGCTCGTCCATATATGGCAGAATTAGGTTTTGTGGGGAGTGGGCCAGAATCTTATCAAGTCTGGTTGGGTGGTTCACCACATCAAACCCGGTTAGCGCAGCCTTTTGTGGAAAAACTGCACCATGATGAGATTGAAAGTTTCCTAGAACCGATTTTTGTGTTTTTTAAAAAGTCACGCACACCTAAAGAAAGTTTTGGGGACTTTTGCGACAGACTAGGTTTTGATGCCATTCGGGAATTTATCGCTAACTACACACCGGGAGAACCTACCAGCAGTGGTAAATCTCGCCATCGTGTCAGTCTGCGGGATGATTTTTATGAACAACTCAAGGAAACCGCAGCGCAACAAAATCGGCCTATGACTGATTTAGTACATGAAGCTTTGGAGAAATATTTCCAAACTCTGTAAGCGGATATTTCTCCATCCTGGGTTGGGTAGAACAAAGACCAAACCCAACAAAAACCATATTAGGTAATGGTAGGTATTACCCAACCTAATGAAAGAGTGAAGCATCCGCAGGATTAATTATTAGTTTGTATCATAAGTGATCTTGCAAATGCTTCGCGCCTACAACGCCCCTATTGGGGGTATTCATGGGAAACGAAGGGAATAGAAACTATTTCTCCGGCTGTTTCCCCCACTTGCACTTGTAAACCTACGCCACCGGCTTTACTTTTGATGTAACCGAGTCCAAAATGGCCATCTGGGGTTTGTGTATAGCTGGTGAGTTTACCTATTTTTTCTTCCCCAATGGTGATAACTGTGCCGGGTTCGGCTACACCACTGAGACTGATTCCCCAAAGATATTGTTTTATGCCTTTATATGTATTTAATCTGGCAATGGTTTCTTGTCCGATATAACAACCTTTATCAAAAGAAACTGTTTGCCATAAACCCACTTCTAAGGGATTGTAATCATCTGTAATTTCTAAATCGGGAGCAGGACGACCTTGTAATATGCGTAACATCTCCCAGGCGCGATCGCTCAATTCTAAGACCCCAGCAGCTAATATTTTATCCCACCATCTTTGTTTGTCCGCCACCGGTAAAATTAGGGTATATCCGGGTAATGCTAAACCGCTACCCACTGCAACTATCGCCCCATCTACTAAAATGTGATTACCATTTGGTTGATCAATTAAATCTCCAGCCCCCAATTTTTCGACAATACCATGACTTTCGGGACCGATGAGGCTAAAAGTTGCCGTTTCCTCAGTGACATCAGTTAATTTCACCTTATCTGCAAAGAAGATATAACGATCTAACCATGCCATGAGTTGCTGACGGCGGTTAGGCGAAACTAACAATAAAACGGCATCATCTAAGACATAGCTGGTCACTAAATCTATTGTCCGGGCAGTAGATGTCACCATGACAGTATCACAGCCCTGACCAGGTTTAAGAACTTGAAAATTATTTGTACTTTGATTGTGTAAAAAACGCAAACGATCATCATCGGAAATACGGATACGTCCCCAATGAGAGCGATCGCTCATTACTACTGCTACCTGAGCTAATTCGATAGCATTTATGTCCTGACCATCAATTGCAGATGTTAACATAGTGATACACAATGATCTTAATTTAAATAACAATTATACATTAGACATCTCCATAAAAGAATGTAGAGACGAGAATCCCTACCCATGAATTATCCCTAAGCTAATTTTCGGACATATCTATCACTATGCTATACTGAAGGTACACTAAAAGATAAAATAAAAATATTACCGTAGTTTCAATCAATATATGAATAAGATTTTAATTATTGAAGATGAATCTCAAATCAGAAACAATATTCAAGAAATACTGGAATTATCAGACTTTGATATATTAGTTGCCGAGAATGGGTTACAGGGTTTACAGTTGGCTAAAGAGAAACATCCTGATTTGATAATTTGTGATTTGATGATGCCTGAGTTAGATGGCTATGGTGTGTTAAGCCAACTGCGTCAACATCTTGATACTGCAACAATTCCTATAATTTTCTTAACCGCTAAGTCAGAATGGTCAGATTTACGTCGAGGGATGGAACTGGGTGCTGATGATTATTTAATTAAGCCTTTTCAGCCTGATCAATTATTACAAGCGATCGCTACTAGACTGGATAAACAAGCAATAGCTGACCAGAAAAGTCAGAAAAAATTGGATGATTTACGCAGTTCTATTAATCACTCACTACCCCACGAAATCAATACCCCTCTGAATCATATTCTGGCAATGTCACAACTATTAATTCAAGAATATGGAAGATTTCCAAATGAAGAAAATTTAGAACTTTTAAGATCAATTTATAAAGCTGGTCAACGTTTACATAGACTAACTATTAATTTTCTCATGTATGCAGACCTGGAATTATTAGCATCTAATCCTGAAAAAGTAGAGGCTTTGAGAAATAGTGGGATCAAAAATTTTATCAAATCAATAATTGAACATATTGGTTTAGATATTGCCAAAAATGTGAATAGAGAAGCAGATTTAATTATTGATATATCAGACGCAATCGTGAAGATTTCGGCTAAGAAACTAGCCAAAATTGCTGAAGAAATAATTAATAATGCTTTTAAATTTTCCCAGCCTAATACACCTGTAAAAATTATAGGGCAGAGTAAGGATGATGGCTTTCATTTGTATGTTACAGATTATGGACGTGGCATGACTGGGGAACAAATTACTAATGTTGGGGCCTATGTCCAGTTTGAACGCAAAATGTATGAACAACAAGGTTCTGGTTTAGGATTATTAATTGCGAAAAGATTGGTAGAACTACACGGAGGAAAGTTCTCAATTGAGAGTATCTATAAGCAGCAAACTATGATCAAAATTGTCCTTCCTCAGTAAATTCCTAACTTCTGGGAAGGGAGAATTTTTGATCGAATTGAATAGTCAGAGAATTATTGGTAATTTCCTCACCTAAATCTACATAAGAATCAAGTATATGGTGATAATTGATTGATAGGACGATTGTATAAAATCTCAACCATGAACTCAGAAGTTTATGATTTTTGATGGCTATTTTCAAAGATTGTAAAGTTTTATAAGGAAAATGCTGAAAACCCTTGAAGATGTGGCTGACTCATATTCAGTATTTTTACTAACTCTAATCCTTATAGCCGGAATTGTTCTTCGTGGTTTTCACTTATATGCTACAAACTCATTTAGAGGTATAATTACTTGTAGGTCAAAAAAATAACGATATATCAATCCTAAGCGATTTGCAATTCAATATCACTATAGCGGTATGCACTTGAGTGAGATACAGTCCATAAATTGCAAAACTTATACGGGCAGGTTTACCCGCCCTCAATTGTATTGCATTCAACCGATAACCGCTATCGAATCCGAATTACTAACTGTTAACATCAGGTTATTTATATCATCAAAAAATAAGTTGAGTATTTTTGAAAAAGGCACAATTTTAAAATGTTTTTATTGCCCTAAATTTGTTTCATTAACACAAAATTTATCATTTATTTGTTATTGATCATCAAGACAATTTGATCGGAATAATCACCCAAACTAATGTCCTTTATTCCCCTGATCTAATAAAGATGTATGAAACTCTAAATTTCTTGCAGAATAAAGTTTATCAATTAGCATCGGAAAAAGTTGAGATACTATAAATGCAAAATACAGAATTAAAAACAGAAGTTCAAAAACGCACATCAAAATTAATAGCACAGGTCGAAAAATTAGAAAGTCTTGTAGCTCAATGTACCGCAGAATTACAGCAAATTAAACATGAATTATTACTAGAAATTGAAAGAGGCACACAAGCAGAACAAACACTAAAAAAACAATTAACAGCCATTGAATCAACCATTGATGGTATCGCCATAGTTCATGAGAATCAATTTAGATATTTAAACATAGCCCATATCCAGATGTTTGGATATGATACAGCCGAAGAATTAATTGGTCAACCTTGGACTAAACTATATACCCCAGAGGAAATAGCACGTTTTGAACGGGAAGTTTTTCCTATTTTGAGTGCAACAGGAAATTGGCGTGGGGAAGCAATAGCCAAACGACGTGATGGCAGTACCTTTAACGAAGAAGTATCTCTAACCCTCATTCAAAATGGCGAATTAATTTGTGTTTGTCGAGATATTACTGAAAATAAAAAAGCAAAAGCTAGACTAGAAAAATCACTGCTGGAATTATCACAATTTAAATATGCTTTAGATCAATCTGCCGTTGTTGCCATTACAGATACCCAAGGTAAAATTATCTATGCCAATGATAACTTCTGTCAAATCTCCCAATATTCCAGAGAAGAATTAATTGGTAATACCCATAAAATAGTTAATTCTGGTTATCACTCACAGGAATTTTTTCAAAACCTTTGGGCTACTATTTCTAGTGGTCAAGTTTGGCGAGGAGAAATCAGAAATCTGGCTAAAGATAGAAGTTATTATTGGGTAGATACCACAATTATTCCTTTTCTCGATCATGATGGCAAACCTTGGCAATATTTAGCCATTCGCAATGATATTACTAATCGCAAACTAGCAGAATCTGCCCTCCAAGAAAGTGAACAAAAATTCCGCCAACTAGCAGAAAATCTCCATCAAGTTTTCTGGATTTCTGACCCAGAAATCTCAGAAATAATCTATATCAGCCCGGCTTATGCAGAAATTTGGGGTTATTCTTGTGCAAGTCTGTATGAAAATCCTAAATCTTTTCTAGATGCTATCTATCCTGATGATATTGAGCGATTTATGATGGCAGTAAAGAATAAAAAAACCGGTTTTGATATTGAATATCGCATTAAAAGACCCGATGGATCAATGCGTTGGATTCATGATCGAGGTTTTCCCTTGAAAAATACCACTGGAGAAGTTTATCAACTAGTTAGTATTGCCGAAGATATTACACAACGGAAACAAGTTGAAGAGGAAATTAGTAAAGCCTTAGAACGAGAAAAAGAACTCGGTGAACTCAAATCCCGGTTTGTTTCCATGACTTCCCATGAATTTCGTACTCCCTTATCCGTAATTTATTCCTCTGCTGGAATTTTAAGAGATTTCGGTCATAAACTCGATGAAGAGAAAAAGAAAAAACACTTAGATTGTATTCAAACCTACGTCCAACACACAATAAAACTATTAGATGATATTTTATTATTTAATAAAGCCGAAACAGGAAATTTAGCTTTTGAACCTGTTCCTTTAGATGTATTATCTTTCTGTCAACAACTGATAGAGGAAATACAACTAAGTATGTCAAATCATAGAATTGTTTTTGCTACTAATTCTCCAGATGGTGTAATTGGTAATTTTGACAAAAAAATACTCCGACAAATCCTGATCAATTTGCTATCCAATGCTATGAAATATTCACCCAATACTGCTATAGTTAACTTTAATCTGGATATAATAGAGGAACAGGTGATTTTTACTATTCAAGACCAAGGTATTGGCATTCCCGAAGCTGATCAGGTTAAACTATTTGAATCTTTTCATCGTGCTAAAAATGTAGGTAATATTCCCGGTACAGGTTTAGGATTATCCATTGTTGCTAAATGCGTTGATTTACATAAAGGAACAATCGCTGTAAATAGTCAATTAGGAATAGGGACGACATTTATTATTAACATTCCCTTAAATACATCAAATCAGACTGATATATAGGAATAATATAGCGGTATGCACTTGAATGAGATACAGAATTTAACTAAAAAACTATACACTCTCATGACTTTCAACTCTGTTCCCTGCGATGCACTGAGCCGGTCGAAGTGCGATGCACTGAGCCGGTCGAAGTGTTCCCTGTTCCCTGCTATATAGATGGTTAAAAGTAAAAATTCAGGAATATTAACTCTTTCAAACTAAAAAAATGGTTGATTTATCTAACAATAGTTTATCCAATGCCATCAAAATTATAGAAGATTGGCAACCCCAAGATGTAAAACAAGGTGCTAGGACATTTCCCCAAGAAATGTACACCTCCTCGGCAATTTATCGCTGGGAACAGGAACGCATTTTTGGTAAAGCTTGGTACTATGTTGGCCATCTTAGTCAACTCAATGGCGCTGGTTCTTTCTTCACTGTTAATATTGCCGAACAACCTCTGATTATCCTACTAAATAAAGTTGGTGAATTGCGAGCTTTTTTTAATATTTGTCCTCATCGTGCTGCCCCTGTAGCCTTGGGAAGTGGTGAATGTCACAAATTAACTTGTATATATCATGCCTGGACATTTGATTTAGATGGTAACTTAAAAGGCGCTCCAGAAATGGAGGATGTCCCAGGATTTAACTTTGATGAACATAGGTTAATTAGCGTTAAAGTTTCCAGATGGGGACAATTTATTTTTGTGAATCTTGATCCCGATTGTCAACCGTTAGAAGTACAATTGGGCGAGTTACCAGCATTATTTAAAAACTATCGGTTAGAGGATTGGGTATTAGTTCATAGTCAAGACTATTGGACTCCCAGTAATTGGAAATTCTTTGTAGAAAATAACGCTGAAAGTTATCACGAACCCATAGTACATCCTATCATTGCCAAATATTATCAGCATATTCAAGTCGAAGCTCGCCACCATTACTATTTACAATACACACCTTATCTTAATGATGAAGAAAACTTACTCAATTTGAAAATATCTACTTATCTAGAAGGACTAAATCCTAGAGAAATTGACGGTTGTTCTATCATGTCCTTTTTTCCTAATTTTGCTTGGGTTTTAGGTCCTAGTTATGCCGTTATTTATCTCATAGACCCCCAAGGAAAATCCCAAACCCGCATTCAGGTGGCATGGTTAGTTCCTAATATAGAATCACTTAAATCTCCCGCAAATGTTCAACATCTTGTCACTATATTTGAAAACATACTCCAAGAAGATTTACATATTTTGTCCTATTTACAAAAAAATGTTGAATCTTTAGGGTATCATCAGGGTCGTCTTACTCCATATCGAGAAATCGGTACTCATTTATTCCAACAATTAATCATGCAATATCTGAGACATGAAAACTCCGGTGTTGCTGATTTGATGTATAAAAACAATTTTTGATGATATCCAAACTGTTGTAGAGACATTCCGGCGGAATGTCTTTACACCTCAATTCAGACTTGGTTTCAGCAACGCCATTTTTCGTTGTTCCACGCCCCATCTGGTCTTTGTTTGTGTAGTAAGCTAATGTGCAGCTAAACTGTATAATTAAAAAACCTGAAGTTACAGTAGCACAAGCATCTTGCTTGTATTAATTATTCAAGTTAAAGGCACAACAACTTAGCGATTTATAATCGCCGACAACTTTTCCAACATCCTCAAAGATTAGGACATCAAAGATTTTGAGACGTTTCACCGGAACGTCTCTACAAAATTCAGTTTCATCAATTGATGTCTTAACTACCCTATCCAGGGTTATATCTCTTATGGGCAATAATCATTACAATATATTAAACTGTATCATTTGGAGAACAATTTGTGGTAGCTAATCCCCCACGTCCTCGAATTTTGGCTAACAACAGTCAAAAACTCAGCACCTTTGCCAAAAGACACATTGGACCAAACCCTGATGATATCCAGCAAATGCTGGCAGTGTTAGGATTTACTAACATTGATGACTTGATTGATAAAACAGTACCCAAAACAATTCGCTTTAATCAGGAGTTAAAATTACCAGCAGCACAAAGCGAATTTGCAGCATTGGCCAAATTAAAGCAAATAGCCGGTAAAAATCAGGTTTATCGCTCATTTATCGGCATGGGGTATTATGACTGTATTACCCCCGCCGTGATTCAACGCAACATCTTAGAAAATCCCGGTTGGTACACAGCATACACCCCTTACCAGCCAGAAATTGCCCAAGGACGTTTGGAAGCGTTGTTAAATTTCCAAACTATGATTATTGACTTAACAGGTTTAGAAATTGCTAACGCTTCTTTACTTGATGAAGGGACAGCAGCCGCAGAAGCCATGAGTATGAGTTATGGGGTCTGCAAAAATAAATCCCATAACTATTTTGTTTCTAGTGAATGTCATCCTCAAACCATTGATGTTTTGCAAACACGCGCAAAACCTTTGGGTATAAACATCATTATCGGTGATCATCAAACCTTTGATTTTACCGAAACTATCTTTGGTGCAGTTCTGCAATATCCCGCAACTGACGGTACAATTTACGACTACCGCAATTTTATCACAAAGTCCCATGCTCAGGGTGCATTGGTGACAATAGCCGCAGATCCTTTAAGTTTAACATTACTCACACCCCCCGGTGAATTAGGGGCTGATATAGCAGTAGGTAGTACCCAACGCTTCGGAATTCCCTTGGGCTTTGGGGGACCACACGCCGCTTATTTTGCCACGAAGGAAGAGTATAAACGGCTCGTTCCAGGGCGCATTGTGGGAGTATCAAAAGATATTCATGGTAAACCTGCCTACCGTTTAGCCTTACAAACCCGTGAGCAACATATCCGCAGAGATAAAGCCACCAGTAATATTTGTACGGCGCAGGTATTACTTGCAGTAATGGCGAGTATGTATGCAGTTTATCATGGACCCGATGGACTGAGAGCGATCGCTCAAAATATCCATGAACTAACCGCAACTTTAGCCGCAGGACTGAAAAAGTTAGGTTATAAAATCGTTAGTGAAAACTTCTTTGATACCTTGCGGGTAGAATTAGGAAATACCAAATTAGAACCAATTCTCGATGCTGCAAATCAGAGAAATATCAACTTACGAATTTTTGATAATTCCGCCGTGGGTATTTCCTTAGATGAAACTACCACAGAAGCAGATTTAATTGACCTTTGGCAAATTTTCGCATTGAAAGATCAATTACCTTTTACCGTAGAAGAATTACCAATTTCTCATTCTCAACTATCACGTCAAAGTAAATATCTCACCCATCCAATTTTTAACCGTTACCATTCAGAAACGGAATTATTACGTTATTTACATCAACTAGAAAGCAAGGATTTATCATTAACAACTTCAATGATTCCCTTGGGTTCTTGTACCATGAAGTTAAACGCAACTTCGGAAATGATTCCGGTAACTTGGGCAGAATTTGGTAAAATCCACCCTTTCGCGCCCATTTCCCAAACTAGAGGTTATCAAATCCTGTTCCAACAACTAGAAGTATGGTTATCAGAAATTACAGGTTTTGCGGGAATTTCCTTACAACCCAATGCAGGTTCTCAAGGTGAATATGCCGGACTTTTGGTAATTCATGAATATCATCAAAGTCGCAAAGAAGGACACAGAAATATTTGTTTAATTCCGCAATCTGCCCATGGAACAAATCCCGCAAGTGCGGTAATGTGTGGAATGAAAGTCGTGGGAGTTGCTTGTGATGATCATGGTAATATTGATGTTGAAGATCTAAAAGCCAAAGCTGAAAAACATAGTCATGAATTAGCAGCATTAATGGTGACATATCCATCAACCCATGGGGTATTTGAAGAAGCAATTCAAGAAATTTGTGCCATAGTTCATGAACATGGTGGACAAGTTTACATGGACGGCGCTAATATGAATGCCCAAGTAGGTATTTGTCGTCCTGGTGATATTGGTGCAGATGTCTGTCATTTGAACTTACACAAAACCTTCTGTATTCCCCATGGTGGTGGTGGTCCCGGTATGGGTCCCATTGGTGTCGCTTCCCACCTTGTCCCCTTTTTACCAGGACATTCTGTGGTGAGAATGGGTGGTGATTTGGGTGCTGTTTCTGCTGCACCTTGGGGTAGTGCAAGTATCCTAGTGATTTCTTGGATGTATATTATCATGATGGGTGCAGAGGGGTTAACGGAAGCAACCAAAGTTGCCATTTTGAATGCTAATTACATCGCTAAGAAATTGGAATCATATTATCCGGTTTTGTATCAGGGAAAAAATGGTTTAGTAGCACATGAATGTATTTTAGATTTGCGAAGTTTGAAGAAATCAGCGCAGATTGAAATTGATGATGTTGCGAAGCGGTTAATGGACTATGGTTTTCATGCACCTACTGTTTCTTGGCCTGTGGCTGGGACAATTATGGTAGAACCAACGGAAAGTGAATCTAAACAGGAATTAGATCGTTTTTGTGATGCTTTGATTGCGATTCGTGAGGAAGTTGCCGCCATTGAATCTGGTAAAATGGATATTCACGATAATCTTTTGAAAAATGCCCCTCACACTGCGGAAAGTTTGATTATTGGTGAATGGAATCATCCCTATTCCCGTGAACAAGCTGCTTATCCTGCACCTTGGAGTAAGGAATATAAGTTCTGGCCAAGTGTGGGGAGAATTGACGCGGCTTTTGGGGATAGGAATTTTGTTTGTTCTTGTTTACCGATGGAGGCTTATAGTTAGTTAATTGTAGGGTGCGTTAATGAAATGTGACGCACCCTACTAACTTAATATATAGCCATATAAAACTTTTTTATATGTTAAACTATACATTATGGTACATATATTTAGCTATCAACCATATAGAGTATGCAGAACAAGGAAGACTACTATAAAATTCTGGAAATTAGCTCAGATGCAAGCTTTCAGGAGATTAAAACTGCTTATCGAGTTTTATGTAAAGAATATCACCCTGATAAAATGCCTCCTGGAACTCCCGAAAAAGCTCGTAAATATATAGAAGAGCGATTTAAACAGCTTAATGAAGCCTATTCTACACTCAGTAATCCAGAAGAAAGACAGAAATATGATATGAGTCGTTATTCTGATGTGGCTTCATCTCAGGAGGTTATATCTCAGAGAACTACAGTTAATAATGACCTCACTGTGTTTGATCCTGAAAAAATGCAACAAGTGGCTGGGAGACTCGAAAAACTTAGAAAAAAGATTGAAGCAGAATATGAGAAAAGTCTGAGACAAGTCGATCTATCTGTCAAAAACCAATTACAGGTACTAGGGTACAACAAAGAAGATTGGGATAGATATACAAAAAAAGATTTGGAAGGGTTAACACTGGAAGATAAAGTAAAAACTTCTATTTTCTTGCTATTCCTTGCTTGTTTTGGATTACCATTTGGTGTAATAGGATGGCTTTGGTCTGGCTTTTGTTTATTGGTGTGCTTAGGAGCATTTTTAAACCCAACTATTAATAAAAAAACTGCACAGCAAATTCAAGAAATTAAAAATAAAGCGGATGCAGATAAATTTAATGCTGAAAAAAAAAGGCAACATGAACTGGATGATCTGGACAAACATCAACAACAACGTGTTAGTTTTTTCAAGTCTATTGCTATTGAACAAATTTCTGAGGATTATATCGCTGCTCTCAGTGATGAAGATCAGTTTTATCTATTAAAGGCTATTCAAGAGAGAAAGGATGCTGAAAAACTTGGTGAACATCTGAAGAATGCAGCAGGAGTTGTAGTCGGTGTTGGTATTTTAGCTGCAATTTTTGGTTTGGGTATTGGTATTGGTAGTTCTTGGTTTGGGGATTAGTGCGATCGCTCATCTTTTACCTTTACCTTAGAAAACCCAACACTTTCACAATAATATAGATGATGATAAAATTGTTGGGTTTCACTGCGTTTTACCCAACCTACAGTTTGTATGGTTCGTTGGTAATTTATAGGTTATTGGTGGGGTGTTGAAATTGTAATTGTCTGAATCAGGATGTCCAGGATTTTAGGATGTGCAGGATTGTTATTTGTAAGTTGTTGGTGGGATGCTGAAATTGTAATTGTCTGAATCAGGATGTCCAGGATTTTAGGATGTGCAGGATTGTTATTTGTAAGTTGTTGGTGGGATGCTGAAATTGTAATTGTCTGAATCAGGATGTCCAGGATTTTAGGATGT
>OGVQ01000027.1_pt1 | contig 45203 bp, 40 predicted proteins | sample 1575801 | NCBI WGS metagenome assembly OGVQ01 (sample SAMN07581550, study PRJEB24739) | freshwater metagenome | place: Singapore | collected 2015-04 | reverse complement strand
GTTTCCCAGTCACGATACATCTCGTCAAGTTTTAAATAAATATTTATTCATCATGTTACGTTTCCTTGCGTCAACCTAACGTACACAAATAAATATTTATTTAAAACTTGACGATGTGATCGTTATGTGTAAATAATCAATCAGAACAAATCAGATCCCTGACTGCTTAGAGAAGTTGGGGATCTAAAGTTTTTGTATTCTTTTAATAATCACCAGAAACTCATGATTAAGGCGCTAAAACTACCCCAGAAATTAATGCTGCTTGGTTCAGGAGAACTAGGCAAAGAATTTGTAATTGCGGCTCAACGTTTAGGTAATTATGTTATTGCTGTAGACCGATATACTAATGCTCCTGCTATGCAGGTTGCTGACTGTGCAGAAGTTATTTCTATGCTTAGTGCTGATGATTTAGAAGCGGTGGTAAATAAACATCAACCTGATTTTATTATCCCAGAAATTGAAGCCATTAGAACGGAAAAATTACAAGAATTTGCACAAAGAGGAATTACAGTTATTCCCACAGCAGAGGCCACTAACTACACCATGAACCGGGACAGAATTAGAGAATTAGCAAATCAAGAATTAGGAATTAGAACTGCTAAATATGGTTATGCCGTCACCTTAGAAGAACTAATTACTATTTCTGAAGAAATTGGTTTCCCCAATGTTGTTAAACCTGTGATGTCTTCTTCTGGCAAAGGTCAATCTGTAGTTAATGATAGAACTGAAGTAGAAAAAGCCTGGAATTATGCTATTTCTAATTCTCGTGGTGACGGTCAAAAAGTAATTGTGGAAGAATTTATAAATTTTGAAATTGAAATTACCTTATTAACAATTAAACAATGGGACGCGCCGACAATTTTCTGTGATCCCATTGGCCACCGTCAAGAAAGAGGAGATTATCAAGAATCCTGGCAACCCGCAGCTATTTCTGAAGATAAAATTTTAGCATCTCAAGCAATTGCCAAAAAAGTGACTGATGCTTTAGGTGGGGCAGGTATTTTTGGTGTGGAATTTTTCATCACTAAAGATGAAGTGATTTTTTCGGAACTTTCTCCTAGACCTCACGATACAGGAATGGTGACATTAATTTCCCAGAATTTGAATGAATTTGAATTACATCTGCGCGCGATTTTAGGTTTACCTATTCCCCACATTGAACAGTTAGGATTTTCAGCCAGTGCAGTAATTCTAGCTTCGGAAAAATCTGATTCTATTACTTTTACCGGTGTAGCTGAAGCCTTAGCAATAAAAGATGTAGATATTAAATTATTTGGTAAACCTACTGCCCATCCCTATCGTCGCATGGGTGTAGCTTTAGCTAAAGGTGGCGATATTCAAGAAGCTAGAGAAAAAGCGACAACAGCCGCTAGTAAAGTTAAATTATTAACAGGGGAAAGTTAAAAATAATTTAGAGGATATTTTAAAAGTGGTAAACCGTAATTTTCATCACATTTTTACCTCCCCTTGTCAAGGCTACGGTATATACACAAGTCCTATCTGTCTTCCTTTTCTGCTAATTTAGCCCCCTAAATCCCCCAAATTTGGGGGATTTTGAAATTCTTATTCCCCGAAAATTGGGGGTTAGGGAGGTATGAAAAATAACCATCAAACCCTTGTAGGGACAATTCATGAATTGTCCCTAAGATAATTTTCATAACTCAACGAGAGTCCGATGCTACAGACGCAGAAATAGCAGGTTTACGAGATTGTGTAGATAACCTGGTTATTTTTGATAGTCCCGTAGATGGGGGTAACTCAACAGGAATACTGAAAAAAATCCAGAACTGAGATTTCAACTTTCTTATCATGCCAGACAACTAATTGAAAAGGAATTTACATGACAAATTGCCGGTCAACGTTATAAACAAGTTTGTTTAGGTAAATAGCAGTTTCTACTTTTAATTTAGCCAAAGATAAAACCATGAATAGTTATCACCATTGTCCTCGGACTTGTATCCTGCATAAATCAGATGATAATGATCAAACAAAAGAAAAAGGATTATGTGATTTCTGCTGGAATGAATACTGTTTTTGTTGGTCAGAATACTGTTTAAATGAATGGTATGAACTGCAATTAAAACATCACAATATCAAAAGTAAACATCAGGTGAAAGATAGAAATTAGGAAAGTAGGGGTAATTCATGAATTACCCCTAGGCAAGAATAAGGTTTTCAGTCATATCTTGGGTAAGTCCTAATAATTTCCTCCCATTCATCTGGAGATAAAGGTTTAATCTCTATTTCCATGCCAAAACAATTACAAGCGGACTCTATTAAAGCGTTAATTATTATTTCTTCATTAATATTTGGTGGCAATTTTCCAGTATTCAAAAACTCTTGATTAAATACTTTGGCAAACAAATCTGCATCGGGATTTAATCGCATAGAACCATGTTGGAGAACCGCTTGACCTTTACGTAATTGGGCGCTACCAATCAGTTTAGAACCATCTGCTAAAACTAAATCTGCACCTGTGGCAGTTCCAAAACAATTAGGATTGTGGATATAACCCCGCCCAGCTTGGCCGTAATATAAATCTACACCGAGCGATCGCCATCCTTGAATCAGAAACTCACAAATCTTTGCATATACATCCAGACGATTTCCCTCCCGTCTTGATGTTACCACAGCGTAAGTTAAATCACCTTGATGTAAAACCGCCCTGCCACCGGTGGGACGACGTACTAAATCTAATTTTTCGCCTTTCCAAGTTAAATCTTGCCAAAATTCGGGATATTGCCGTTGATGATAACCGAGAGAAATTGCAGGTGGCACCCAAGTATAAAAACGTAAAGTTGACGGATGTTTTCCTGATTCATGCTGTGCTAATAACCACCGGTCAATAGCCATCTGCACATCTCCAGATGCCGTTAAAGTAGGAATTAGTCGCCACACCTGCTGATACTCCAAATTGAACTACAGACAATTTTCCCATTGAACAGTTATGCCAACATACTTATACTTTGGTGAAGACCAATTTTTTCTAACTCGCACCATCAAACAACTAAAAACCCACACTCTAGATCAACAATGGGCAAACTTTAACTATACAGAATACCCCTCACCTAAATTCTGACTTCAAAGGTAATAGACACCTCTGAAATTTAACCCAAAATCCTCCGACTGTTGGCAGGACATTAAATTTCTGAAGATGTCTATAAAATATTACTATTTCAGAAATGTCTATTAAACTCCACCAAACTCCGATTGCAGATATTCATCATTGTCATCAGCGATAGTCGCAACGATAGTAACAATGCGGGAAACTTCCCCCGGAGACAACTCTGCTAAGGTGCGTGTAGAAATAACAACCACTTGATTATTAATAATTCCAAATCGCGCCTCAAAAGTGCTGACACAGTTTAACTCTAACAGATATCGCATCAAGCGAGGTTCATCTTTTGCCGGTAACTTCAGCACCGCAGACCAGACCGTGATCGTATCTTCATCAGTAATTCCCGTTAACTGTACGAATACTTCCACACTGCCATATTGAAATTTCCACAGATATCCACCCTCAGCAGCATGACTGACCATAGCACTATCATCTTGTGCCAAGGTATCAATTACATTTTCAATGACTTGGACATGATTTGGTGCTGGGGTTTCTTGAATAATTTGATCCACCAATTCATCGGAGGATTGGGTTTCTAAGTAACTTGCCATACAGATTCTTTTTTAATAATATAGTCACTGCTTTAATCTACCCTCATGCTACCAAAAATGCCAGACTCTACCTTGCCTTTTGATTCTGTCGTCCAAAGTCGAGAGGTGAGACAATTGGGTATAAACCCTCATCATTGGTATGTAGTCGCCCGCAGTAGTTAAGTTACAAATAAACCTTTAGCTACACCCATGAGATGATCAACCCACAGTTCAACGCTTGGGTTTACCAGAATGGGATCACCTAATACCAATGTTCTATGAAGATGCACATAATCATTCCCCCCCTTAGCAAGCTACGGTGTACACACAAGTCCTATCTGTATTCGTTTTATGATTATTTAGCCCCCTAAGTCCCCTGCCCCCGTGACCCCCAAGTTTGGGGGTAAAATGGGGGACTTTGAAATTCTTATTCCCCCAGAATTGGGGGTTAGGGGGCATCAAAACCCTATTAGGCAACTTGATTAGACTGTACACAGTAGCCTTAGCAAGGGGGTAAATTATATGCAACTTTACAAAGAAATGGTATAGACTATATTGCTACCGTTTCTGTCATCAACTGTCAAGCCGATTATTCCTACTTGATCGAAAATCTCATGGGTACGATGGACACTTACATCAAGATTTACAAGCATGGGCAGCAGCATCACTGGAAACTCTTGACGAAGATCACAGCCAAGTTCATACTCATTACATAGCCCAAAGTTATTATCGTATAGACAAAATTTGGTCAATTTCATAACTATTTTTTCCCGGTTTGAGGTCTCTACATCCAGAACCATTAGATGTAACTTACATTTACCCTCACTGGGTCTCAATTTTAGGTCAAGATTTTAAAATTTATTATTTACTATGTCCCATAAATCAGACTCATACCAAGGCCTATTTACCCCACTTTACATCATTAAATGCCTTTTAGCGGTTACATAAGCTACCGATTTGGTTTAGAAAATTCATCAAAAACAGCTTATTTGGTGCAGCGCAAAAATTACTCGATGGCTTAGTCTTACAAGACGTAAAAATGATTGAAGAGGAACAATTGGCTTATTTACAAAATCAAGTAACACAGAATCATGAATTAAACCGCGCCTTGATGAGTGTCCAAAATTAATCAGAACTCAGGTTGACAAATTAGTTTACATCTGCTAAAGGATTCTAGAATCCCACGGAAAAAGAGGAAAAAAAACAAAAAAATTTTCGCAAATTTTTCCGGATTAACAAAAAAAATGGCGATTATTGTTACACTGAATTTAATAAGCACTATGAATATCAAACTAGATCACAGCACCCCATGTCATTTAACATCCTTCTTTATTTTGCTGATGAAAGAAGGTATTTCCCCCAATCAAATCGTTTTGGGAATTGTGCAATTAGCCTCACAAACCCATGAATTAGATGATTTAATGGCATCAGCCGATTGTTTGCGGTTGTTACTTGTACTTATGCCCGCAGAAAGTTGTGCTAAAGGTGTGTGTAAATATATCTCTTCTTTAGCAGCAAAAGGCATTACAACCTTAATGTTATTAGATGCCCTCAGACTAGCTTGCTATGTTTGTGGACAAATTGATGAAGCTAATTTAGTCCATTTAACTTACAAAAGATTGCAAGCCGATGCTATTATTTCCCAAATGCTGCGGGATTAAAACTTAAATTATTAACTTTTCATACTTTTTTACCATTCTAGTATTTTCAGTCTAGTTTGTATTCGTACAGTTCAATAATTGTACTGAATAAGTCTGTGTCTTCATTTTAAAAAACGGTTAATGCAAATACCGTATATTTTCCTCGCGTTTCCCAGCCAGTAACAGTTAAGTTGTAAAAAATGGCTATGAACTTTGAACTTAATTTGGTAATCTTCCCCTGAGTTGGACAGCACCGCATCTATCGCTTGTCCTGGGGTCTAGAAGTATCTATAGCAATCCTAAATGATACGTGAGATTTCAAAAAGGCTCAAATGCTTATAAAACAAGGATTTTTATCTACGTATTTTCTCACGATTGGGGTAGTATTGCTATAGTGCTAGGTTCAATCCCCACATCAATAACTCCTCAACTCTCTGGTTCACCCTGTTGATATTCCATTAAAGCTGGAAATTAAAATAGTTATCTGCCAAATTGCCAAAATCTCAGATCATGAGGGGAACATTTCTGGAATTATATGTTTTGCGCGTGAAGTGAGCATTTGCTTTTTAGGGGGCAGGAGATAAAAAATTAATAATTGCCAATTGTCCATTATATCATGTTTGTTTGAACACTTATCATATCTGTTGAGTCTGGTAATTGGTAATTAGGAAAAGGCAATACAATCATGAACTATATCGTAAGTGATTGGGTGGACATGATATTAGACATCTCCAGAAATTAAATATGCCTATCCTAGAACCCGTTTAGAGACGTTCCATGGGTAGGGATTCTCGTCTCTACATTCTTTTCCGGAGAGGTCTATTGTATACTCTTCCCTATGATCCAGATTATCCCTTAGTGTGCCTCGATGAAAGCTCAAAACGATGTTATACCGTTTTTTTGGCAAATTAGAATGGTCAGGAGATAGATCCCTGATTTCTTAAAGAAGTCGGGGATCTCAATATTACGTTTTTTAAGTCGTTAAAATCTCATCATCTACAGAAAAATCTATCTCTTTTTTATCTGCACCAGTTGCTAAATAATCATTTGCCCAAGAATCTTGTAAACCAGAAACTAAATCATATTTAGGTTGCCAATTTAATTCTATTTGTGCTTTATTTACAGATGCAAAAAAGTGCTGTACCCGCATCGGGAAAGATTTTCGTTTACCGAAATCAAACTTTTTAGGGTCATAATGGATAATTTTCACATCATCAGCAGATTTACCAGCAGCTACAGCACAAGCACGGGCTAAACCATCGAAAGTAACATAGCGATCGCCAGAAATATTATAAATCTCCCCAATGGCCTTGTCATTACCAATTATCTGGGTCATTGCTTGAGCTAAATCCCAGACGTGGCCTAACTGGGTAATGTGCATACCATTTCCAGGAATACAAATCGGGCGATCGCGCACAATTCTATCAAAAAACCAACTTTCCAAAGGATTATAATTTTGCGGTCCGTAGATATAAGTAGGACGAATAGAAGTAAAGGGAATTTCTAACTGCTTCAGGTAAGCTTCCGTTTCATGTTTACCCTTGTGACGACTCTTAGGATCAACTGCATCCCCCTCAATATGGGGCATTTGGTCAGATTTGAGGTAAACACCCGCCGAACTCATATACACAAAGTGTTTTACCCGTCCTTGAAAAATTTGCGCCAGAGGTTGAGTATCCGTCAGTTCCCGACCATTGTTGTCAAAAACAACATCAAAACTTTCCCGTGCTAACTTTTCCTTCAGTTGTGTTGCGTCAGTGCGATCGCCGATAATTTGTCCTACCCCTGAAGGTGCAGGATGATTACCACGATTAAACAAAACCACCTCATGTCCAGCTTGCACCAGCAGTTTAGTTAAGTAAACACCAATAAACCGAGTTCCACCAATAACCAGAATACGCATAAATTCCTAACTCCTAGATAATCACCAGTGGCAAAATCACCATTATCTTTGAGGTTATCAGGTTGCCGTATCATCTTGGAACATCTTTTGGTAGGATGATATCTTATATTCAAGCTGGGGTTTTTCCCACTTAGTAGATCACAATGAGGACTATTTAATATAGCGGTATGCAGTTGGATAAGAACATCAACTTGTCATAGAACTTAGGCAGTACAAGACTTTAAACTCTGTCACCTGTCACCTGCTATATCACCTCATTAAATTACCCTAACTACTTCCCACTCATTCAAGTTAACTGTGTCTTTAGAATACGCTTTAGTTCATGAGTGGTTAACCCCTCAAGCCACAGGTGGTTCAGAACTCGTAGTCCAAGAAATATTAAATCACATTGATGCTGATTTGTATGCCCTCATTGATTTTGAATCCAGCAATCCCGAAAGTTATTTGTACAACCGGCAAATTGGCACAACGTTTTTACAAAAATTTCCCCAAGCGCGTCAAGGTGTGCAAAAATACCTACCCTTATTACCCTTAGCCATTGAACAACTGGACTTGCGAGAGTATGAAGTTATCCTATCTTCATCCCATGCCGTAGCCAAAGGGATATTAACCACACCCAATCAACTGCATATTTGTTATTGCCATAGCCCCATGCGTTACGCTTGGGACTTAACCTTTGATTATCTTAACCAAAGCAAATTAGGCAAAGGAGGAATTGGCTGGATTACACGCTACATTCTACATCAGTTGCGGCAATGGGACGTAATCAGTGCCAACCGGGTAGATTATTTCATTGCCAACTCCCAACACACAGCTAGAAGAATTTGGCGTTGTTATCATCGGGAAGCTACCGTCATCTATCCTCCAGTTAACCTGGATGAATGTCCCTTTTCTTCAGAAAAAGAGGATTTTTACTTGATAGTATCCCGACTAGTGAGTTATAAACACGTTTCCTTGATTGTTCAGGCTTTTAACAGCCTTAAAAAACCCTTAATCATCATTGGTACTGGGCCAGAAATGAATAAATTACGGGAAATAGCCCAACCCCATATCCAAATCTTAGGATGGCAACCCGATCATATCGTTAAACAATATATGGCACGTGCCAAGGCTTTTGTTTATGCAGCTTGTGAAGATTTTGGCATTGCCCTAGTTGAAGCCCAAGCTTGTGGAACTCCCGTAATTGCTTATGGTGTAGGTGGTGCATTAGAAACAGTTAGAGATATTCGTACACATCCTGATACCGGAACTGGTATATTATTCAAAACCCAAACAATAGGAGCTTTAGTAGATGCCGTAGAAAAATTTCTAGATTATCAGGATTTATACAATTACGCGTATATACAAACACACGCTAATCAGTTTTCTCGACAGGTATTCGCAGAACGTTATTTACATTTTGTTAATCAATGTCGTGAAAAAAGAGTTTACCTCAAGTAAACAGTAGCCTTTTTGTATTCTTTTTCCAGCAAAAGTGCAAATTTTTCCTCAAAATCACTGCCTTTAGCTTTAAGATTGGGATTATGTGTGGTGTGGATTATAAAGGAGTATGATGACTGCCCAGAGTTCACTTCTCTCCGGCAAGCGATACCCGCGAAAAGATAGCAGTAAATCTATGGCTGTTTTATCAAAACGCGGTCAAAAAGTTAAACAGCCAAAGGTGAAATCCAAAAGTTTATCTTTTCAGGGTTTATACGGGGAGTTTTTTAAACGACTGTTTGATATAGTTTTTTCCTTGTCAGTTTTAATTTTGTTTTCTCCCGTTTACATCATATTGGCCTTATTAATAGCCATAAGCTCAAAAGGTCCGGTTTTTTATGTTCAAGAACGGGTAGGGAAAAATTACCGTAGTTTTAACTGTATTAAGTTTCGGACTATGGTGAATAATGCTGACGAAATTTTGGTCGAAATGATGGCAACATCACCCAATTTACGAGCGGAATTTGAAACCAATTTTAAGCTCAAAACCGACCCTAGAATTACTAAAATTGGTCATTTTTTGCGAATTACCAGTTTAGATGAATTTCCCCAATTCTGGAATGTTCTCAAAGGAGACATGAGTGTAGTTGGCCCTAGACCTTTAGTAGAAGATGAATTACCAAAATATGGTGATTATATCAATCATGTTTTAACCATTCGTCCCGGTATCACTGGTTTATGGCAAGTATCTGGACGCAATGATATACCCTATCACCGTCGGGTACAAATAGACATCCACTATGTCAATTTTAGAAATTTTTGGCTGGATTTGTGGATCATTCTCAAAACAATTAATGTTGTGATTATGCCCAAAAATAAAGGAGCTTACTAACTTTACTAGCCAAATTCCATGTTGTGGGGCAAGATCATGCCCCAAAAAGTATTCCGGCTTATAAAAATATAGATTATATTTATTCCTGAATAGCTGAATTTATCAAACTCTCAACTTTGCAGTATTTAATATCTGAGATACGCTATTGTAGATCGGTAATTATTTGTTAAATATTTTTTAACTGAGTATGTTTGTTTACAGCTAACTTTTGATAGCAATTAATACTTGTAGCGTCAACTATCTGATGGCGCTTCCACTAAACTGCTATTTTAGATCAAACTGTTGCCAATTTTCAAGAGAAAAACTACGAGATATCATTAAGTATGACACAAGCAAAACGGGCTTTAATCACTGGTATCACTGGTCAAGATGGTTCTTATTTAACTGAGTTTTTACTAGAACAAGGTTATGAAGTACATGGGATTATTCGCCGCACTTCTACCTTTAACACAGACCGCATTGATCATATGTATGAAGACCCTCATAAACAGGGTGTGCGTCTGTTTCTCCACTATGGAGACTTAACAGATGGGACAACACTACGAAGAATTTTAGAAGAAGTCAAACCTACGGAAATTTATAACTTAGGCGCTCAATCTCACGTCAGAGTTAGTTTTGATTCTCCAGAATATACAGTAGATGCTGTAGGTATGGGAACTTTGCGGTTATTAGAAGCTATCCGCGACTACCAACACCGTACAGGCATTGAAGTTCGTTTCTATCAGGCTGGTTCTTCGGAAATGTATGGTTTGGTCCAAGCAGTTCCCCAAAGTGAAACTACACCCTTTTATCCCCGCAGTCCTTACGCTTGTGCTAAGGTATACGCCCACTGGCAAACGGTGAATTACCGTGAATCTTATAATTTGTTTGCCTGTAATGGTATTTTGTTTAATCATGAATCTCCAAGACGGGGTGAAACATTTGTTACCCGCAAAATAACTAGAGCCGTAGCCCGTATTGTCGCCGGTAAACAAAAAAATATCTATATGGGTAATTTGGACTCCAAGAGAGATTGGGGTTACGCGAAAGATTACGTAAGAGCCATGTGGTTGATGTTGCAGCAAGGACAACCTGATGATTATGTAGTGGCAACTGGTGAAACCCATTCAGTCAAAGAGTTCCTAGAATTAGCATTTGGTTATGTCAATCTTAATTGGCAAAATTACGTAGAGTTTGATGAACGTTATCTGCGTCCTGCGGAAGTAGATTTGTTAATAGGTGATCCAACTAAGGCACAGCAAAAATTAGGTTGGAAACCATCTGTAACATTTAAAGAACTGGTTGCACTCATGGTAGAAGCTGATTTACAAGCTTTGGGTTGTATTGCTACTAATGGTAATGGTTCAAAACTACCTCAAGATATTGCTACTACTCGTCAAGAATTGGGATCTTTACACTTTTAATTCAGATCAAGAATAGAAATTATGACAGCTTTAGATTTAGCAAATAAACGGATTCTTGTGACTGGTGGGGCGGGTTTTCTCGGTCGTCAGGTGATAGATCAACTCTGTCAAAATGGTGCTGATCGTGAGAAAATTACCGTGACGCGATCGCACGATTGTGATCTGCGGGTTTGGGAAAATTGCCAACGGGCGGCAGACCAACAGGATATTATCATTCACCTAGCTGCCCATGTGGGTGGTATTGGTTTAAATCGAGAAAAACCCGGCGAGTTATTTTACGATAACTTGATGATGGGGACTCAGTTAATCCATGCAGCTTATCAACAGGGGATAGAAAAGTTTGTTTGTGTAGGAACTATTTGCGCCTATCCTAAGTTTACCCCCGTCCCCTTTAAAGAAGATGATCTTTGGAGTGGTTATCCAGAAGAAACTAACGCCCCCTATGGAGTGGCAAAAAAAGCCTTGTTAGTGCAATTGCAATCTTATCGTCAGCAGTATGGCTTTAATGGTATTTATCTCTTGCCCGTAAATTTGTACGGACCAGAAGATAATTTTGATCCGAGTAGTTCTCATGTTATTCCTGCTTTAATTCGTAAAGTGCAAGAAGCCCAAGCGAAGGGAGAAAAGCAGCTTCCTGTATGGGGTGATGGTTCTCCTACCCGTGAATTTTTGTATTCCACCGATGCTGCACGGGGGATAGTGATGGGAACTCAGTTTTATAATGATGCTGATCCCGTCAATTTAGGAACTGGTTACGAAATCTCCATCAGGGATTTAATTAACTTAATTTGCGAATTGATGGAGTATGACGGGGAAATTGTCTGGGAAACCGACAAACCCAATGGCCAACCTCGACGTTGTTTAGATACGGAAAGGGCAAAACAGGCTTTTGGCTTCACTGCTCAGGTAGAATTTAGAGAAGGGTTGAAAAATACTATTGAGTGGTGGCGTAAAAACGCTGCATAAATTTGTCAGTTGGTAAGTATTCAGCTATAGCAATTGTTGACACCCAGATCCCCGACTTCTTGTGATAAATTTAGAATTTTTTAGAATTTATAGCCACAATAAATAAAAGAAGTCGGAGATATTATCACCTGATCTGAATTCTTACGTCAGTTGCTAGAAATAAGTGAGGATTTAGCAAAAGTTTATTTGCTTTACCCCTACTTGTAAATCTAAAATCTAAAATCTAAAATCCAAAATCTAAAATCTAAAATCTAAAATCCAAAATTGTCTCAGCTAAATAAAAAAGAACTGCGGCAGACTTTACTCCAAAAACGTCAGTCAATGACATTATTAGAATGGAGAGAAAAGAGCGATCGCCTCACCACCAACATCCAAAACTCAGTTATATTTAATCAAGCGAATACAATTCTTGCTTTTTTCAGTTTTCGTCAAGAACCTGACCTGAGTTCATTGTATACCAACACTAATAAACGTTGGGGTTTTCCCCGTTGTGTTGATAAATCTCTAGTTTGGCATTCTTGGCAACCCAATGACACAATTAATATCGGTGCTTATGGTATTACAGAACCTCACCACGAAGCACCCATAATAGAGATTGAAGAAGTAGATTTAATTATTGTTCCCTGCGTAGGTTGTGATGTCCAAGGATACCGCTTAGGTTATGGTGGGGGATATTATGACCGTTTATTAAGTTCTCCAGGTTGGAATAAAAAACCAACTATGGGAGTGGTTTTTGATTTTGCTTATGTCTCTCAATTACCTGTTGATAGTTGGGATAAACCTTTAGAAAGGGTGATAACAGAAAGAAGACATTAGCCATTGACGGAAATTAGTAAGAATTCAGGTGAAGTAAAAAGATCCCCGACTTCTATGAGCAATTTATCATTTATAGACACAATCAATAAAAGAAGTCGGGGATCTGGGCATGAACAAGTGCTATAGCTGAATACTTACGGAAATTATCATCATCAAATTTATAAGTAGTTACATCAGAAATAGTTTCTACCTGCAAAAACTCAAACCAAGATTCTAAAATTTCTTCTACATCAAATTCATCAGTTTCTAGTAAATCAGCAATATCTGTAACTGATATGGGTTGTGTTTTCTCTGCTAAAACTTTCAAAACTGCTAAACCAAAATCCTCATCTGTCGAGTTTAGCATTTGTTGTAAATGCTGTTGGTAATAAGTTTCTAATTCAGGTGGTAGAGATGTTTCTAACTGGGAGTATTGATGATAAAATCCATTATTTATAGCAGCTAAAATTTGACTAATACCATTTCTTTGTAAAGTTGCATATAATTTACCTCCCGACTTCGCCGTCCCCCCTTACCAAGGGGGACTACAGGGGGGTCTGATTATGTGCCTCTTCATAAGAAATTGGTATTAAGCCAAAAATTAAATAACCCTTAAACCGTGTAATTAGGTACTCTCATATCATGATCTAATCTGATATCTTCTGTAAAAATCATCTAGAAGTTGTCAGGTAAGCTTATGAGTAGAATTAACGGTTTTGTAGGTCGTCGTAACTTCTTAAAATTCCTAGGTTTAAGTACCCTGAGTATTGGTACTCTGACTGCTTGTAATGAAATCATTATTAACCGTTCAGAAATCACAATTCCTGAAAATAATCCTAATCCTAATCCCGTTAGTGCAGAGGAAGCAAAAAGAAGATTAATGGCAGGAAACAGAAGATTTGTTAATCAAAATCGTCAATATCCTAATCAATCGAAAAAACGTTTACAATCAGTATCTAAAAAACAGTATCCTTATGCAGCAATATTAGGATGTGCAGATTCTCGCGTACCTCCAGAAATAATGTTTGATCAAGGATTAGGGGACTTATTTGTTGTGCGCGTTGCTGGTAATATTGCTACTAATGAAACCATTGGTAGTTTAGAATATGCTGCCGCTGCTTTAGGAACACAACTAATAGTTGTTTTAGGTCATAAAGGATGTGGTGCAGTATCAGCAGCGTTTGACAATCAACCAGATGATGGTAAAATTAAATCTGTAGTTGATGACATTAAGCTAAGTTCATCTGCAACTCCCAGAACAGGAAGTAATATTAATGATGTTAATGATATTAATGATGTTAACAATGCTATTATTAATAATATTGAATACCAAGCTAGAAAATTGCAAAATAATTCACAAATTATAGATAGATTAATCCGTGATGACAGATTAAAAATTGTCCGTGCTTACTATGATATTAATACTGGTAAAGTTAGATTCTTAACTTGATATTTATCCCTCTCTTTCCCAATCTGCGTTTATCTGCGTCTATCTGCGTTTGCAAGGTACCATGAATATTCAACTCAAAACCAATCATATAGAAATTATCAAAAACCATGCTCAAATAACCTACCCAGATGAATGCTGTGGTCTAATTTTAGGGTATAAAAATAATGAATATAAAACTGTAGTAGAAATCATCCCCACAGAAAACGTCTGGAATACACAAAAAGGTAATTTTACAGAAAACCCAGAAGAATATAGTACCAGCAGAAGATATGCGATCGCTCCCCAAGTCATGTTACAAACCCAAAAAGAAGCCAGAAACCGCAATTTAAATATTATTGGTATCTATCATTCCCATCCTAACTATCCAGCTATTCCTTCAGAATGGGATAGAATATACGCTTGGACAGAATACTCTTATGTGATATTATCTGTACAAAAAGGTCAAGCTGGAGAACTGCAAAGCTGGACTCTTGATGACAAGCACCAGTTTCAGCCTGAAAAAATTGCACACATAAAGTTATCAACTTTGAGTTAACATTAATACTCTGAGATTCTGCATCTTCCTATTATGCTAAATCCTAATCTGGATGACATCCAGTTGACAAAAGACGACTACGAACGCTACTCTCGCCACTTAATTTTGCCAGAAGTGGGGCTAGAAGGACAAAAACGCCTTAAAGCCGCCAGTGTATTATGTATTGGTACAGGTGGACTAGGTTCACCACTACTTTTATATCTTGCAGCAGCCGGTATAGGCCGCATCGGTATTGTTGATTTTGATGTTGTTGATTTTTCTAACTTACAACGTCAAGTCATTCATGGTACATCCTGGGTAGGTAAACCCAAAATTGAATCAGCAAAAAACCGCATCCATGAAATTAACCCCCATTGTCAGGTTGACTTATACGAAACTCGGTTAAGTTCAGAAAACGCCTTAGATATCATTCGTCCCTACGATGTTGTGGTGGATGGAACTGATAACTTCCCCACACGTTACCTAGTTAACGATGCTTGTGTACTGCTAGATAAACCTAACGTTTACGGTTCAATCTTCCGTTTTGAAGGACAAGCAACCGTCTTTAACTACGAAGGTGGCCCTAATTATCGTGACCTATATCCCGAACCACCACCACCAGGAATGGTTCCTTCCTGTGCGGAAGGTGGTGTACTGGGAATTTTACCGGGAATAATTGGTGTTATCCAAGCCACAGAAACGGTCAAAATCATTATTGGCCAAGGTAATACCCTCAGTGGACGCTTGATGCTTTACAACGCTTTGGATATGAAATTCCGGGAGTTGAAACTGCGTCCTAACCCCATCCGTCCAGTGATTGAAAAACTCATTGACTACGAAGAATTTTGTGGTATTCCCCAAGCGCAAGCAGCAGAAGCAAAACAGCAGATGGAAATTCAAGAAATGACCGTCAAGGAATTAAAAGCATTACTAGATAGTGGTGCAAAAGACTTTGTACTGCTAGATGTACGCAACCCCCACGAGTACGAAATTGCCAAAATTCCCGGTTCGGTATTAGTACCTTTACCAGATATTGAAAATGGTGATGGTGTCGCTAAGGTGAAAGAATTGGTTAACGGACACCGTTTAATTGCCCATTGTAAAATGGGTGGACGTTCTGCCAAGGCCCTGGCTATTCTCAAGGAAGCAGGTATTGTGGGAACTAACGTCAAAGGTGGAATTAGTGCCTGGAGTCAAGAAGTAGATGCTTCTGTGCCACAGTATTAATTTCCCTGTAGTAATTCTCAATTTCATCTAGCATATAAGATACCCGATTTTTTTATTTGATTCGGGTATCTTATACTGCTGAAGATATGAATATCTATCTTTTTTTTGTATCTATTTACGTCTCTAATTTATACAAAAATTTCTTAAAAAAATACCAAAATTGTACATTACTTATACTTTTTTTTAAGAGTAAGATGTCTAAAGTTTGCGCGAACTTCATGGAAAATTTAGCTATAGCAGAGTAGTTACTTGATGGGTGAGGACGAGAGTAGGGGTAATTCATGAATTACCCCTACAAAAAAATCGGGCTTTCAAACATATCTTGCGTAAGTCCTAAAAATAACTCTAGGGTAGGGTGGCATTTACCAGAGATTATCGTACTTTATCAAGCAACAAAATACTTTTAATCTTGTTGATGCAAGTAAAATCAGGGGTTGAGAGTAAACTGACTTTCAATAATAAAAGTAAGCATCTATCATCACAACCAATTGCCAAAACAATAATAGATTGCCCTATGGATACGCTTTCCCCAACCAATTCCAAGATCCTGATAGTAGATGACGATTATACTGTCCGTAACCTCATTCAACGTTTCTTGAGTCGGAAATATCAAATAGAATCGGCTGCGGATGGTAAAACTGCTATAACATTGTTTGAGCAATTAAATCCTGATTTAGTGATTCTAGACTGGAACTTACCAGATGCAAATGGCTATAAACTTTGTCAAGAAATGCAAAATCGCACTGGTGTTTTAGTCATGATTCTGACAAGTCGTAATGATGAAGCTGATAAAATTAAAGTCCTGGCCGCCGGTGCAGATGATTTTTTAACTAAACCATTTAGTCTCGCTGAGGTAGAAGTTAGAGTAGAAGCCTTGTTAAGACGGGTTCGCTATATCCAGCCTAGTCGCGCACAACGCTTAACTTTTAACCAATTAGCCATTAATTCAGACGCAAGAGAAGTAACACTTAACAATAAACCTTTAGCATTAACTGCTTTGGAGTTTAATATTTTACATTTTCTCGCTACCCATCCTGGACAAGCATGGAGTCGCACCCAACTGATCCAAAAGATTTGGGGTTGTGATTATGTGGGGGATGGTCGAGTTGTGGATGTGCATATTGGTCAACTCCGTAAGAAAATGGAAACTGATTCTAGTATGCCGGAGTTTATTAAAACTGTACGCGGTTATGGGTATAAGTTTGACCCACCAGACAGCAGCAAGGTGTAAACACTGGAAAATTTAATTGTGGTCAGAATCACGGATTATATGGATTAAAGGATTTCACGGATTTTAATTTTTTGTGATCTCACATCCCCGCTATTGGTGGTTTATCTGCGACTTTAACATATAACCTAATCCGTGTTCAGCCCTTTTTTTACTAGCCAATAGTTCATTACTCCCAATCCTCAAGGCGTAGGTTTTCAACTCGTTCAAATTCTCTGGTGTTATGGGTGATCAGGGTGAGATTATTTGCTAAAGCGATTCTCTTCGAGATGCGTTCCGCCGCTGCAATTTGTAGATCGTAAGCTCCTATAGGTGTACCTTTAGCTTGTAGTTTGGCACGTATTTGTCCACAGATTTGGGCGGCTTTTGTCTCAAAGGGAAGGCTAGTTAGGTCAGCAAAGAAGTTATTTAGGATTTGTAAGTTTTCGGTAGTTCGTGAACCTTTATAAGCTCCATAATAAAGCTCAAATTTAACGACATCACAAATACAGACATCATCAGGGGAAACCGCTAGAAAATGCTGATAGATTGAAGGATTTCGGCGGTTGATGTAACCAATACAGGTGTTGGTATCGAGTAGATAAATCATAGGAGTTCTTGTCGTTCTGGTTGCTCTCCTTGGGGTTCTCTACTTAGTGGTTCACCTTGCCACGCGCCAAAGGTGCTAAGAAATTGCTGTGACCATTGACGTTTTTTGGGCTTAGAGATGGGTTGATAAACGAGTAAAATTTCTAGTTCTTCCCCTGAGTGGTTGGGTAGGGGAATTTGCAATATACCTTGATCATTGACATGGGCGGTTATTTGTATACTTTGCATTGCTTTGTCTCCTAATTATTATATATTTTAATGAACGGTCAGAATCACGGATTAAACTGATTAAAGGATTTCACGGATTAAGTGGCGATCGCATCGCATCCATAATATCTTTTCGATAAACTGTATATGAATCACTGGAGTCGATCATATAGCTTTTTAACAACTGCGATCGCATATTGAACTTCTCGACGGTATGTTGGTACAGCGCGGGAGTGGCTAAGAGGGTTTAGGATTCTCCGATTTGCTTTTTCAACATGACTTATTGTTTTTGAATCTAGGTAATCTTCTTTATCTCCAGTTCTCTTATTTATTACTTTTTTGTGTGTTGCTATATAGCTTTTCACGGCATCCCATAATTTATCAGCCTTTAAGTCTTTAGGTTTAGAAACATAGGGAACAGGAACACTATGTTTAGCACAAAAGAATTTTAAAATTGCTTCATAGGCACTACGAGTATATACGGCTGCGGCTTTGTAATCGTTCGCTGCATAATACTCCTCAGCGCGTTTGATATATTCATCTCTACCTTTTCCTCTCTCGGCAAAAATTGGTAATTCTAATTCTGCATCATCAGCACAGTAAAACTCAAAAGCTTTCCACTTTGCTTTATTTGGTTCAACAAAATGCTCACACAAAGTTTCAAACCACTCTAAATCGTAAGTCATAATAAAAATTTGATACTTGTCTATAAAATGCTCATCAATAATGTCAATGATTGGTAGGCGATTGGACATATCTAAACCAATCAGAACATCATCTAAAACCAGAATTGCCAAGTCTCCTGGTTGTACTGGATTGAGTTTTAGTGCTGCAAGATATATTGAGATGCCAATAGCAGAAAGTTTAGCTTCATTAAGATAATCGGGATGTTTACCTTCTAAATTTTGATTAGCAAATTTTATATTTAGGGTGATTTTTTGTTCTTTAATAGATTTTGTTGATTGATCATAAACTAGCTGAACTGGATCAAATTTAAGTGTTACTCTGTCATATTTAAAATCTTCAAATATTGATGTCAGTTCGCTTTGTAGTTGCTCTAAAATATCGTTTAATCCTTCATTGAATTTTTGAATATTAGATTCTAGTTCGTTGATTTTTGTTTTATAACGATTATCAGTTGGTATTCCTTCTTGTAGATTTTTCCAATGCTCTTGAAATGTTATACGAGGACTTGTAGCAGGATTTTCAATATCCGCGAGAAGTGTAAAGACTAAAAGTTCAAATAGGTTTACTTGTGTTTCGTTAGGTTTTAGATAATGGGTTGCTAAAATATCTCGATATTCTAGGAAGCCACTATATTTGTAGCCAGCTAGTATTTCAGGTGATTGAGGAATATTAGTTTCTGTCCATTCATAGGGTGGATTTCCATTGTTGAGAGTTAGTTTGATATAAATATCGTCTGCTTGATCTGCAAATAGGTTATAATTAGGTTCGTCTCTAATGCTTAGTTGTTTTCTGCCAGCACTTAGAAAATATTTGAGAGCAAGAAATAAAGATGATTTTCCACTACCATTTTCGCCATAAATAACGGCATTTTTACCGACATCATGTAGATTAATCGGATGAACTTTATTGAACCCACGAAAATTCTTAATTTTAATTTCTTTGATTCTCATAATTTACCCTCAATGATACGAACAACGGGAATGGTATTTAGTAAAAATAGGTTATGCCGGATTGGATGCTCTTTGTCAAATAGTTGACCAAATATTTGCCGCAGTTTTTCTATTTTGTCGCCTGGAATTGTTTCTAAGGTGGGTAGATTTTCTGACAAGATATAACGCATAAAATATTTATCATAGGTGTGAAGCTCTTCAGGTAGATATAACTCCATGACTAGAGCATCAATAATTTCTTCAAAGTACCTGTTCATACGTTTATCGGACACGGATTGATCTAAAGTTGTGGGATGACTAGGAATGTCTTTAAGGGCGGCGGTGAGGTGGAGGACATAGCCTACAAGGGTTTCTATCGCTTTTTGTTCTGTTGCGGTGGCGTTGGAAATAGGGATTTGTTTCATGTAGTCGCTAAATGCTCTCAGATAACCACCTCTAACAGAGTTAGAAATCATCGAATAAAACCACTCAATTAATTGAGAATTTAGAAGACCACAAAGCCATATTTCTTCTGTTGGGATAAAGTAGCAAGTATTTCCTGCGTAATAACCTAATGTGTCAATTGCAAAACTTTGATGTTCATAAATATCTGGATAAATAATTTTAGGCTGTTCAAATTCTTGCCAATATTTACATGATCGCAACTCCCAAAAGAATTTACCTTGATCTGATCTATTAATTAATTGACTTCTAAATTGTTCAAAATGTTTGTGAATTGCAGGATAAGTTTTAGTAAATACTTTCTCAGCTTCTTGTTCTGTTTTGTTTGACCAAGGATGAGTTTTATTTTCGGAAGATTCAATCTTGATTAAATATAAATCTTGATAATCAACACACCATCTTTTAACATCACGCCCCCGTAAAAAAGACTTAATTACTTCCAGAGATGATGGATTTTCGGCGATTAATTTATCTCTTGTTTCTCGATCAATTACAAAAGCCTCATTAAAACCTGTCAAAATACCACGATAAAATTTACCGTTTACATATTCACCCAAAGGCTTACCAGCATTTCTTAACTTTGCTAATAAATCTAAAACCTGTGTATTTTCCAATCGCCAACCATCGGCTTTTAGCTCTGATTGGAGCATCAAGAAATTTTGAGAATGAAAGACTTCTGTAAACTCAGATAAAGGTTTAGACTTGTCCCATGAAAAAGCCTTTAACCTTGTATCCTTACTAGCTTTTTCCTTTCTAAATAAAATAATACTGGGATAAGCAATAGCTGTAAAAACATCCGTATCACCAAAATCAATAAGCTGCTGAATCGTTGTATTTTTGCCAAGAAAATCGCGCAACTTTTCGCCATAACCTGAACGAAAATATTTATTTGAGCAGATATAACTCAAAACGCCGCCAGTTTTTAATAATTGATAACCACGCTCAAAGAAATAAACAAACAAGTCAGCAACACCTGTAAAACATTGAAAGTTTTGCTTAAATACAGGTTTTAACTCTTTAATCTGTTCTTGTCTTACATAAGGCGGATTACCAATTACAATATCAAAACCGTCTTTAATCCCAAACATCCACTCAGGATCAAAAAAGTCTGCGGAAGCATTTTGATCATAAGGTTTCCATGATTGCAACGACTCCACATTTGGCGACTTATTGCGCCGCAAAATCTCACCAATTTCCTGAGATAACCGCTCATCTTCCTGGCGTTTCTTCCGCTTTGTTTCCAAACTCTTAGCAAAGAAATGATCCCGTCGTAACCGTTCCAATCGCTTTTGTTTTGCTTGAATTTCCTGGGTATCAAAAACTGATAACTGTTGTACTTTGGCAACTCCAATTAATGAATTAGCAGCCACAAATTTCGTTTCTAAATTTGGTAAAGGTAAAATTCCCCGATTTGTTTCATCTTGATCTTCTTGTTGATCAATAATTAAAGAGATAAAAAATCTTAACTTAGCAATTTGCACAGCAATAGCTTGAATATCTACCCCATAAATACAATTTTGAATCAAAAATAACTTACGTCCGTAGTCTAAACCATTACGAGCAAACGCCCGTTCTAAATTTTCCTTTTGTGCTTCCAGATTATCTAATGTATATGTTCGTGTTTTTTCATCCTCAATATCTTCTGCATCAATAATTAATTGATTGAGTCGATCAATTTGTCTCTGTTTCCAATTGAGATTACGGGGATCGAGTTTTGCTAAAATATGTACCATTTTCTGCAAAATTCCCATGGGAAAAGCTCCCGAACCACAGGACGGATCAAGAATCTTGCAATTATCAATGGCCTCAATTAAACGCTCCACTTCTGATTCTCTAAACTGGTGTGGCTCATCGGTATAAGAAAGTAAATGGCGAAGTTTGCCCTCATCCCCCCTGTCCCCTTCTCCCTGGGGAGAAGGGGGAGTAAGAGTCTGACTCCCTTCTCCTATCTTGCTCCCCTCTTCCCTAGGGAGAGGGGTTGGGGGTGAGGGCAAAATCTCAGCAATTCTCAGTAAAACTCTCTCTAAATCATCAAAAACTTCCTGATTACGAAAACGTAAGACTGTAATTCCGTGCGATCGCATCCAAGCATCTCTTTCTTGATCTTGCTCCACTTGTGAGTTATGAACACTTCCGTCTAGTTCAATGACCAATTTGGCACTGTGACAGTAAAAATCAGCAATAAATCGCCCAATATTGTGTTGACGACGAAATTTTGCATCACAAAGACGGCGATCGCGTAAACATTCCCAAAGCACTTGTTCGGCAGGGGTTTGCTGTTGCCTTAGCTCTCTTGCTCTGATCAACAAAGTTTTAGGAATTAACCGTAACTTACCAGTAAAGCGATCGCCCTCATCCCCCCTGCCCCCTTCTCCCCAGGGAGAAGGGGGAGTAAGAGTCTGACTCCCTTCTCCTATCTTGCTCCCCTCTCCCCTAGGGAGAGGGGTTGGGGGTGAGGGCAAACAACTCTTAAAATAAGCAATCAAACTTTCATCTATCATGTAATTAACAATTTCACGGGGCGTATAAAAAGAACCTGTTTGTTTTCTAGCTGTTGTCTGTGTCTCAGGATTATAAACTGCTAAAAGATTCTCAAATACTTGTCCTAATAATTCAGGATCAAGCGCCACATCTTCCTCAAAGGGCGTATTTTCAGCGATGGTAAATTTATAGCTCTTAAATATTTCTAATAAACCCCGTACTCGATATTTTTTGCGACTTGTACCAAAATCGGCATTAAGATCCACATCCTGAAAATCACCAAAAAATAATTCATTTGGCACAGATAACACATTAGAAGAATGATTGCTAAACCCATCAATTCTTTTTTCCGTGTCAGGTTTATCCTTTTCTGAAGGAACATCCAAACACTCAAATAAACCACCATTTAAAAAAGGAATATCTGCAAAATAACGATCAATTACCCCATCAGGATCTTGAAAATAATCCTGATAGCGAAATACATTATGTACCATGTGCTGGGAATTACGACCGCCAGAACTCTCTTTAATAAATTTGCGTTTACCTTCTGTATTCAATGTAGCAAAAAACAAGTTTTGTAAAATCGCTTTGTAATAGGTGCTTTCCTGGGGTTCTAAACTTTTGAGAATAGATTGAATATCAGTTTGATTAAATAATTGATTAGGGACTAAACCTTTTTCTTTGAGAAACCAAACAAACATTAACCGGGTAATTAACCTAATTAAACTTTCTTGATTATTTTTAGCCTCCTTGGGGAAAACTACTTGTTTACAAGCATAAAAATACCAGGCTGAAACCTCTTGATAAAATTGTTTATTCAGCAAACTAACATCAAGTACCTTTTGCCAATAAGCATATAACTTAGCAAAAGAATCTACCCGATCCTTACCTTGTTTGGGAATTGCTAACTCTGCTAAAATACGTTGATGTCCTGAATGTGGTTGTGTAATATCAATATCTCGTAATAGAGTTACTTTTCCCGCTTTCTCACCTTCACGATTATCCTTATATTTTAATCTTTCAGTATTGGCAAATGCTAGATAATCGCCATACTTAAAAATAATCACTACAGGAGTATAACAAAACTCCCGATTAAAAGCCCGTGATATTTCTGCTAACTGCGATCGCGTTGGTAATTGTCCATGATCACGATTATTTAAAGTTACCCCAAAAATCAAAATTCCATCATAATCAGATTTAATTTGATCAATCTCTAAACCTTGCTTTTTACTAAAAGCCGCATCATCAACTAACCCAACAAAATAAACATCATTAACTAACCTAAAAGACTCATTATCTTTATAGGTATTCTGTAATATTTCCTTTGCCGAAGTTGGCTTATCATCTATATAGTTAATAGGTAAATTTAGCCCACTAAAAAAAGTCTTTAAAGCGGGTAAAAAATCCATTTCATTAAATCTTGTCAGTTCCATAGTTAGTTCCATAATTAGTTAATCCGTGCAATCTGTGTAATCCATTTAATCCGTGATCAAATTCATTATTTATAGATTCTGGAAGGATTTTAGAATTTGCAGCACGCGATAGAGTTCATTACTCGATCGCTTAAAAAGTGAAAAATCATCAGAAAGATCGTATTGAGATTGTTGCAGCTTAACAAACATAAAATGATCGCCGTTGGTAACGAGTCCATAAGTTGGTTTATCACCATTTGGGCTTGCTGTCATGTAGGTAAGAGCTTGTGGTACTGCCACTAAAAATGAAAAACTAGAACGCTTTGCTTCAATTAAAACTATCCATAACTTGTTATTCAAAACTAAAGCATCAATTCTTCCGTGATAAGTAACACTACCATCATAATCGCTAATCTCAACTGACTGCTCACTTCGCAAACTAAAAGGTGATTCCAGAAAACCTGCCAAAAATAGTAATGGTGAAACCATCAACAAATTTACCGTTCCCTCAGACAAACAGCCTTGATTAATATGATATATATAAGACCCTTTGATCCGATCTAAAGTTGTTTTTTCGGTATCTTCTAATTCTTCAAAATCTCTACACCATTCCATGAAAAAGTCTGGATCATGCGATCGCCTTAGTCCTAACTTTGTCTCTACATCATAAAGTGATTGAATATTTTCTGTAACTGCAATAGTCATAGTTATTTACTCTCAAAAACTTCTGAATCACGGATTAAAGGATTTCACTGATTTTGATTTTTCGTTATGCTACAAGTCCGCGCTATTACTAGTTTATCTATCTTTGTCTATAACTATAACAGATCACCTAATCCGTGCAATCTATGTAATCCGTAAAATCCGTGTTCAGCATTTTATACTGTAACTAAAACCCAACTGATTAAATCGAAATTACTTAGCTGATATTTACCATCAACTGTAACATTTTGCTTGATTCTATCTATAGAAGCCTTATTACCTCTTTTTAAACCTTGCAAAATTCCCAGGGTTTCATTACCCATCGTCTTTTTGACAGAACCATCTTCCATTTGCTCCTCTTGTACTGCTTGACTGGTTAAGCAAGTTTTAAGCGCGTTCACTAACTCCATAACTGCAACCGCTTCACCGCGATCAATTGCATCAGGAACAAAACGCTCATTATTTTTATACAAGGTTAGCAAATCTAAAACTTCTTTTTGATTTTTTAAAATTAATTTACCTGATTTATCAATGTAAATTAAATCAAACACCTGATATTGATGATCTAATTTTTTGGCTGGTTTGGCAGGATACCCCAACAAAGCAATAATACCATTATGTAAATCATCATTAACACCAGATTTCCGCGCTGCTGCAAATCCTGTATATACACCCTTTGGCATTTGGCGATATTTATCTTTATCACGATTAAATTCTGTTAATAAATCCTGACGATATCGCTCTAAAGACAAACTATCAAAGCCTAAACCTTGATTACTAACTTCAATATCATCCCATGTAGTTTGCATTTGTCGCATCATCAGATCATTCATTTTTTGATCAAATTCTTCATCGTGAGCTATCTTGGCAAAACTATCAGAAAATTGATGATCTACCTCTGCTCCTGCTAACTTCATGGCGGCCATACGCTGCTCAATTCGTCCTTGTAAATTGAGATAGGAATTAATATTATCTGATGGCCAGAAGTTAATCCCAAAAATTTCTTGATTAGGACTACCTAAACGATCAATCCTACCCATACGTTGGATAATTCTAACAGGATTCCAATGAATATCATAATTAATTACCATGTCAGCATCTTGTAAATTTTGCCCTTCACTCAAAGCATCGGTAGCAATTAAAATATCTATGGGTTTATTTAGTTTGTGGTAAGTTTCAGGATGGTGATCAATAATCCAATTTTTCCACTCTGCAAAGGCTTCAAGACCTGATTTTTCAGAGGTAAAAGCCCATTCTTTTTCACAAAACAGCTTTGTATAGGGTGCAAATCGTTCCAGAATAGCCTCCATATATTGTTTGTGTGGGCTATCATCGGAGTATGAACCTGTTCCCGATGCGATCGCAATTTTATCAAAACCTCTAGCTTGAAGTTGCTTAAATAAATACATCGCCGTATCACGATAAACTGTAAAAATTACCACCTTTTGATTGTGGTTATTTGCTCCTGATTTACGCTTTTTAATAATCTCTATAATCAGTCTTTCCAACTTATCATCAAAGGATTTAAATTGATGGGGTTTTTGAATTTCTTTATCAATTTTTATAGCAAACTTTTGTAAATTAATATACAGCTTATCCAAAGCATCTAAATCTTTTTTTAGATCCTCTTTAAACTTATCTAGGTTACCAGCTTGATCAATTTCCGCGATACTGATGGGGCGTTTTTTACCTAATGTATATTCTTCTACTATTTGAGTAAAATCATCATTTTCATCATTGTCATTTTCTAAATCATCAACATCATCTTCTAATAATATAGTTTTTACCTTTTTTCCTTGATATACTTTAATTTTATCTAAAGCATTTTGATGATGATCTTTAATTTTTTCCACTGTTGAGTAAAAGGAAAACCAAGAAGACTCTAATCGCTTAACCATCAAAATATAAATCATTTTAACTAGAAAGCGATCGCGTGATTTTTCATCCCGTAATATATCTTTCTTAGCGTCTTTTTGCTGATTTGATTCATCATCTAAATAAAAAGCTGGCTGATATCCTGATAACATCGGTGGAAAATAATCAAACAATTCCTCAAAGGTTTCAAAATTACCAAGTTGATGTGGTGTTACAAATAAATTTTTAGGCTTGGTTTTAGTAGGAAATAGTAAATTTGCCTGTTGACCTTCCACCATTTTTCTAGTTCTAGCAACTAATAGAGAATCTGTTAACCTAAAAAAATCATTACCTGAGAGCTTTTTAATAAAATTACCAATTTGAGGTTTTGCATCCCTGCGCCACTCGTTAAATATAGTCTGTGCTTGTTTAAAGCAATAATCAATATTTTTTACGCCTAATTTGCTATCATAGCCATTTACATCACCTTGAACCATTAACTTAAATTGATTTCTCACATCATTGAGAGAATTATTAATAGGAGTTGCAGATATTAGTAAAACTTTGATATCTTGATTATTTTTTAAAATTTGATTCACTAAAAAGTTATAACGACTAGATTTATCATTTCTGAGATTATGACTTTCATCAATGACAATTAATTTGGGTTTGTCATCACCGAAAAACTTATCAGCGCGATCGCTATAGGAATTTAGGCGATCGCTGTTCATATCAGTATGAAAACGAATAAAAAATTTCAGCTTATCAGATTCAAATTTTGATGCTTGATCTTCCTTATAGCGTCTCCAATTACTCTCTAATTTTTTGGGACAAAGTAATATAACTTCCCGTCCTTGCATTTGAAAAAACTTCATTACAGCCAAAGCACTCCAAGTTTTTCCTAAACCCACCGCATCAGCTAAAATAGCTCCATGATATTTTTGCAGCATCCGAATCAGACTCAGAACACCCTTTTTTTGAAAGTCATAAAGTGCAGTAAAAATAGCAGTATTTTCTAATCTACCAACTTGACGATTAAAGTCTGGATCATTGTCAATTTCTAAAACCTGACTACCAAACAACTCAAATAATATCTTATAGTAAATATCCCTGGGAGTATATTTAATAAATATTTTCTCAATCTCATGAATTAGATATTGCTTAAAATCTACCTTTTTAGTTGTTCCATCTTTCAATAAGAGAGTTTTTTCCTGATGAGCTTGAGGTTTTATCCAAAGTGAATTAAACCATTCTATTAACTCTTTATATTGATGATTATTCCCCGTCTCAGCAATATTCAATTCTAAATTATTTGTATGCTTTAGGCCAATTCCGGCTTCAGTTAAATTGGAGCTACCAGAAATAAAATACTTGTTGCGATCATCATTATCCAATGGATCAAATAAGTAACACTTAGCATGACAAAAATTTGGCTCTAAAGTTTTTGCTTTAACCTTGTCTTGTTTTAAAAACATCACAGCTTGCTGTGCCAAAAGACTAAGATTTAGAGCCGCTTCAATGGTAATATTCTCGTTTAGTAAATCTAACGGACGATTTTCAATTTTATCTAAGTTAACAATATCCCCAAGCACTAGTCGAAATTTAGCGATTTTATGATTAATGTGCTGAGAAAGATAAGCTAAAGCCCCAACGGTAAAATAACCTGTAACAATATCTACAGTACCTTTTTCTGTATATTTTTTAATCCATTCATGAACTTTCCGATTTTGAGTTTCATTGTCTAATATCATTTAGCTTTTCCTTATCAGTAGGGCAAGTCTAATATATTCCAAGGTTACTCTCTATGCTTTTGCTTCACCAACTCCACCGCTAACTGTATCGCTGCTTTCATACTAGTCGCGTCAGCAATACCCTTACCCGCAATATCAAAAGCCGTTCCATGATCTGGTGAAGTCCGCACAAATGGTAAACCAATAGTAGTATTTACAGCCCGATCAAAAGCCATCAACTTCACCGGAATTAAACCTTGGTCGTGATAAAGTGCTAAATAAGCATCAGCAATATTTTTGACAGCAGAATTACCATACCAAGCTTGACCCGGTTTCACCCACATTGTATCGGGGGGTATAGGTCCTTCTAGTTGTAAATGCGGGCGTTTTTGTCGTTCTGACTCCAACCAAGGAATTAACCAATCTATTTCTTCAGTTCCTAATTGTCCCATTTCCCCACTGTGGGGATTTAACCCAGCGATCGCAATTCTCCCATTTTTAATCCCAAAATCTCTCTGTAAACATTCTCCTAATAAATCTAATTTTTTTGTTAATAATTGTGGTGTTAAGGCTTGAGATACTTGACATAAAGGAATATGTGTGGTAACAAGTAAAGCCCGCAGTGTCCAACCAGTAAAAGGCGATCGCCCCACAAACAACATCCCAAACCTTTCTATACCAGCCTTTTCGGCTAATAGTTCCGTTTGTCCCGGATAATTATAACCGGCGGCTTTCCAGGCAGATTTAGCAATGGGTCCGGTAACAATTCCATCAAACTCACCTGCTAAAGTTCGAGATATAGCAGATTCCATATAAGCAAAACTGGCCGCACCACTAGCCCCATTCCCTACACCTATAATAATGTCACTGGCAGTAGGAACATCAATCATAGACAAATCAGCAGGATTAGCCAACGCCAGGGGATTATCAATAATTCTACTGATATTATCATAAGTTTCGGCGAGTAAATTTTTACTACCTACTACCACCACATCACAATTTTGAGTCACTTCTGGATCTGCCAAAGCCTTTAAAATTACTTCAGAACCAATACCAGCAGGATCTCCCAGCGTCAGAGCCAAACGTGGACGTTTATTTTGATTAGTCATTGGTCAGTTGTCAGTTGTCATTGGTTAGGGGGATGGAATTTCCGCGCCCATCCTCAATTATCGTCCCTAAATTGGTTTAGAATTATTTATAAAGGTCTAATTCAAGAGTTCTCATAGACCTAGTTTACAAAGAATAAGGAGAATTACAGCAAATGGGCGGCGAAATCTTAAATGCAGCTATGCTATCTTTCGGTCTAATCTTCGTAGGTTGGGCGCTTGGTGCTTTGTTACTGAAAATTCAAGGCGCGGAAGAGTAGAGGCAGAGGGGCAGGGGAGCCGGGGAGTAGGGGAGTAGGGGAGCCGGGGAGAAGATTTTTTATACTGACAACTGACTCCTATATCTTTGATTAAAAAGATGTAAAGTTTTATTTACATAATTCTGTTAAGATTCTTTTCATAAACATTAAAATATATAACCAGCCCCATGACATTATTAATAGTTGGTGCAACTGGCACCTTGGGAAGACAAGTGGCTCGTCGCGCAATTGATGAAGGCTATAAAGTTCGTTGTCTAGTTCGTAGTCCTAAAAAAGCCGCCTTTCTGAAAGAGTGGGGTGCTGAACTGGTCAGAGGAGACTTGTGTAAACCGGAAACTCTTCCCGCAGCATTGGCCGATGTCACCGCAGTTATTGATGCTGCTACATCCCGCGCCACCGATTCCTTGACAATTAAAGAAGTAGACTGGGATGGCAAAGTATCTCTCATTCAAGCCGCTAAAACTGCTGGTGTAGAAAGATTTATTTTCTTTTCCATTTTAGATGCCGATAAATACCCCAATGTACCGTTGATGGAAATTAAACGTTGTACAGAAGTATTCTTAGCAGAATCTGGTTTAAACTATACAATTCTACGTTTAGCTGGTTTTATGCAAGGCTTAATTGGTCAATATGGTATACCTATTTTAGAAAAACAACCAGTATGGGTAACAGGGACATCCTCCCCTATTGCCTACATGGATACTCAAGATATTGCTAAATTCGCCATTCGGGCTTTGAGTGTACCAGAAACTGAAAAGCAAGCCTTTCCCGTGGTGGGAACACGGGCTTGGAGTGCCGAGGAAATTATTAATCTTTGTGAACGCTTATCTGATAGAGACGCAAAAGTAACACGAATGCCCATTGGGTTACTACGAACTGTACAAGGTTGCTTACGCTTCTTTCAGTGGGGATGGAATGTGGCTGATAGATTAGCTTTTACAGAAGTTTTAGCCAGTGGTAAAGCTCTAAATGCAGAAGCAATGGATGAAGTATATACTATTTTTGGCTTAGATAAACAGGAAACAACCACACTAGAAGCTTATCTACAAGAATATTTTAGCCGAATTATGAAGAAGCTCAAAGAGCTAGATTATGAGAAAGCTAAAAGCAAAAAGCTGAAAAATAAAAGAACCCCCTTTAAACAGTCTTCCAAAGCCAATAGTCAATAGACATCCGGTAAAAAAGATTGTAGAGTCAATCCAAAATCGTCAATCCAAAATCGCATGACATTTGTCAAAAATGTGTAACTATAGGATACATAACAAGCAGCCGTTAAAATTGGATATTTGAGTGTGCCGAAAGCAGGCATTATCTACAACGACGTTAAACCAATAGCTAGTAGCGTCGCTATTGAATTAAAAGACAAGCTCACCTCTGCTGGTTGGGATGTCTATATCACTGCGAGTATCAGTGGTATTCTCGGCTATTCTCAACCAGATAGTCCTGTCTTCCATACACCCATTGAAGGTCTTACGCCCCCTGGCTTTGACTCGGAGATGAAGTTTGCAGTAGTGTTGGGGGGAGATGGAACGGTATTAGCAGCATCTCGCCTAGTTGCTCCCTGTGGTATTCCCATGCTCACAGTTAATACTGGCCACATGGGATTTTTGACAGAAACCTATCTCAACCTATTGCCCGAAGCCATAGAACAGGCGATGGCGGGCGAATATGAAATTGAAGATAGAGCTATGCTCACCGTCAAAGTGCTACGGAGAGATGAAGTCATCTGGGAAGCCCTTTGCTTAAATGAAATGGTGTTACATCGAGAACCTTTAACTTGTATGTGCCATTTTGAAATTGCCGTGGGCAAACATTCCCCAGTGGATATTGCAGCCGATGGGATTATTGTTTCCACCCCAACAGGTTCTACGGCTTATTCATTAAGCGCGGGGGGTCCAGTAATTACCCCTGGTGTACCTGTATTGCAGTTAGTACCCATTTGTCCCCATTCCCTAGCTTCTAGGGCTTTGGTGTTTCCTGATAACGAACCAGTTAATATCTATCCTGTAAACATTCCCCGATTGGTGATGGTGGTAGATGGCAATGGTGGATGTTATATTTTGACAGAAGATAGAGTATATTTAGAGCGATCGCCCTATAGCGCTCGGTTTATTCGTCTCCAGTCACCGGAATTTTTCCGTGTTCTGAGGGAAAAACTAGGTTGGGGTTTACCCCATATTGCTAAACCTAATTCTGTAGAATTACCTTAATTGTTAGTTGTCAGTTAGTGTTTTGTTTGGTGGTAAATGCCCACTTAGTGTAACTCGCACTTCTCCATTTGGTAAAACTGATATTTCCCATACACCATTTATAAGTTCGTTGGCTATAGTATCCATGATTTTATTACCATAGCCTCCTTTTTTCTGTTTTGTTGACACTCCCCATGTCTTTAGACACGGGGAGTGTCAATGTTCTGATTTAGTTGCAGCACTTTGTATACAGCAAGGATAATCGGAAAACTAGTAACTTGAGTTACTATTGTGTGAAATACCAGTAAAATGGTAACAGGTTATAACTCATAGGATAGGGTTTTTTCCAATTACTAATCCCCAATCCCATAACCCCATATGATAGCTACTCAGAATCCTTCTGTTTTTGTTTTGGTGATTGAGCCAGATGAAACTTTAGCTAGTCAATTAGCTTTTGATTTACAAGAAGCTGGCTATGATGCCATTATCACCCATGATGCAGTTCATGGATTACAACATTGTCGCACCAGTCAACCCGCTTTGATTGTTATAGACCGAATGCTAGTGGGAGAATCAGGACTATCTGTATGTAAAAATCTCCGCAATCTTGGTAACCATTCTCCTGTATTGGTATTAATGGCCAGAGATACAGTAGATGATCGCATAGCTTGTTTAGATGCAGGTGCTAATGATTACATTCTTAAACCCTATCGTTCGGAAGATTTTTTAAAGCTGATTCGTCTCTATCTCAAACCTGATGTTGATACCACGGAGCAATTACGCTTTGGGGATTTGGTTTTGGATATAGGAACACGTCGCGCTATCTACAATAATAAGGCCATTGACTTAACCATGAAGGAATTTGAACTATTAAAATTTCTCATGGAACATCCCCGCGAAGTCTTAACCCGCGAACAAATTTTAGAAAATGTTTGGGGTTACGACTTTATGGGTGAGTCTAATGTGATTGAAGTGTATATTCGTTACCTGCGGCTAAAAATTGAAGAGGAAGGTCAAAAACGTCTAATTCAAACGGTGCGTGGTGTAGGATACGTCCTCAGAGACTCTTGAAATCCATAAGACGAGAAATAATTACAAATACAATCTAAATATGTGGGCAATTTTGCATAAATTAAGTAAAATAGTCAAAATCTAAATCCCAGTCAATAAGTTAATTGGTGATTTGACAAATGGTGATGGGTAAAATTACTGTTTTTCCCTATTCCCCATACCCTATTCCTTATTCTCGGTATGACTTATGATTTCTTGGCTCAGTTTATGTTCAATATTACTTAGTATCTTACTGATAGGTTGTTCACCACCCACTACCGCTAAATCTCCTTCACTGAGACCAGATTCACCAGTACAAAAACCAGCCCATCTAGGTCAAAATCTCCCAATTTCTGCTGAAGCTACTTTTGGGAAAAATATTAAAATTCAATTAGAAGTAGCAAAAACACCAGAACAGCAAATGATGGGTTTGATGTACAGACCAGCTTTACCAGATAATCGAGGAATGCTGTTTGTTTTTCCCGATCCACAACCCGTAAAATTTTGGATGAAAAATGTACCTGTATCCTTGGATATGGTATTTCTTAACAAAGGTGTAGTTCAGTATATCCAAGCTGCTGCTCCTCCTTGTGATAGAAAACCCTGTCCTACTTATGGACCAGATGTAGCTATAGATCAAGTAATCGAACTTAGATCAGGACGAGCAGCAGAACTAGGTTTAAAGAAAGGAGATAAAGTCAAAATTGATTCTTTAAATCTGAAAACTTCTCAATAAACAGGATCAGGATCTTCTTACCAGCCTTTAGTTTAGATATAGCAGAAGTATTTATTCTGAGTTTTTATCTGATTCTGATAGAGAATTATTTCGTCAAAAAAATTATTACCTAACCTAGCATAAATAACGATCAAGAGGTTAATATTTAGCAGTAGCTCCAATAACATCGAATTTTAGTTTTCTCCAGTTAAAATCACGACTTGAAAGCAGAGTGGGAAAAATCTCTCTTTTGATGCAAGTGTCAATAGTCGCCAATAGAGGACTATAGGCTATGACATCTTTGCTACTTCAACGAAATTTCTGCAAGTAGCACATATCACCCACTCTATTACGGCTTGTCACCAATATTATCAGTAATTTAATCTAGTTCAGACTTGATATGAGGTTGATTGAGAAAAAGCAATTTTTTTCACACAACCTGCAACTTTTTCTCTACTTAGGGTAAGGTGACTGATAATTGTTTAATTATACCTATCTCCAAATTTATCTGGGGAATCAATTCACCACAATTCACAATCGGATGATCAACAAAATACCGACCATACAATACTCACACAATAAATAAAAAAAATCTATGATCATCAATTCTACCCAAGGGGGTGAGATACAAATGACACCATCAAGATATTCACGGCTAATTAATTTTCTTCAGGAAGATTTGGCAATTTCTACTGATTCTCTAGCTGTAGCATTGCGTCATCGTGATCAAGATCCTGGTTCTTTAACAATGACTCTTTGGCAGTATGGGCTAATTACTTTAGAACAGTTAGAACAAATTTATGATTGGCTGGAAACGGCATAGGGAAGTGGTAGGGAGCAGGGGAGTAGGGGAGAACAACTTACCCATTACCCATTACCTGCTTAATAACTATTGTCCAAAAACTTCTGCTGCTGCTGCTATACCAGCACCGGGGGTAAAGTTATCATGTCCAACTTGGGGTAGGACAACTTCTAGGGAAGCAATACAGCTCAGAATATCTCTATCGCTCACAAAACCCAAGTGACCAATACGGAAAATTTTATTACTCAGATGGTCTTGTCCGCCAGCTAAAGCAATATCAAACTGTTTTTTCATCAAAGAGCGAATTTTATCTGTTTCTATGCCAGGAGTAGCTACAGCAGTAATGGCAGGACTGGCACATTCATCACCCGCAAACAATGATAAATTCAATGCTTTCATTGCTGCACGGGTAGCATTTTTCTGGCGTTGATGACGGGTAAAGATTGATTCCAACCCTTCCTTCTTCATCATGCCTAGGGTGGTGTGTAGTGCCACCATTAAGTTAACTGGAGGAGTAAAGGGAGTGGTATTTTTAGCGGTGGCTTTGCGATATTTACCTAAATCTAAATAATACTTAGGCAATTTGGCGGTTTTGTAGGCTTCCCAGGCTTTAGGACTAACAGAAACAAATCCTAAACCGGGAGGAATCATGTAGCCTTTTTGAGAACCGGAAGCGACTACATCTAAACCCCACGCGTCTACAGGGACGTTATAAGCCCCTAAACTGGTGACAGCATCAACTATGATTAAAGCCTCTCCATGTTCCTTAACGTGGCGGTTGATAGCTTCTAGGTCATTAATGACACCTGTTGAGGTTTCGCTGTGGGTGATGATGACAGCTTTGATTTCTTTGTTGGTATCAGCTTGGAGTTTGGCTGCAAATTGGGCTGGGTCTAAGGGTTGTCCCCATTCTGAGGTAACAGCTTCTACATTTAAACCAAAGGCTTGACCAACTTCTACCCAACGTTCACCGAATTTACCATTAGAACCGACTAAAATGCGATCGCCTGGAGACAGAAAGTTAATGATTCCTGCTTCTACCGCACCAGTACCACTAACATTTAACATCAATACATCACTTGTGGTCTGGTGTAACCATTTGAGGTTTTCTGTCACCTCTCCCATCATGCCACTAAATTCCCCACTACGGTGGCCAATGGGGTGTTTAGCTAATGCTAGTAAAGCCGCTTCTGGTACTGGGGTTGGTCCAGGAATCATCAGCATCAATTTATTATCCATGGTGTTTGTCCTAGTTGAAAATTTCTCTACGATACAATACAAATTCACTGCTGGGGAGTGTAAAAACACTAAAAACGACCCACTCAAATCTAGTGTGGGTTTTGCTACACCATATTTTTAGGAATAATCCTCACTTCTTCAATGTGTGTTAAGTAAAAAGGGGCAAAAAAATCCAAGTGTGTAACAAAAAGTAAAGTTTCCTAAAAACCTCTTCCCTCCCGCCTCCTGCCTTTTGCCCTGTCATCAGGACAATTTTTAACACCAACCTACTTAGTATGGGCAAAAAACCCCGCTGTTCCAGGGCAGGGTTGAGAAATATGCCTGACTCAAGAGCAATCAACTTTATCCGGCAAATGGTTAATGGACCAACGATGATCAATAACGATAAAGGAAGCTTGAAAAGCTTCTTCTAGTCGCTTTTGTTGAGAAGCAGCTTTTCGCAGGCTAATAATCAGTTGATTCACTTGATTCCGTAGATCCTGGTTGTTACCTACCGAAGTCATGGTTTGCTTTTCTAAAAGTTGAAGTATAAGTTCGTAATGGATAGGAGATGGTAAAGGAATTGGCTCCATGTAGTTTATTCTAAAATTACAATTTGGGGATTTTCTATTTTTAACTAGTTAAAGTTTAGCTAATCCCAAATTAATTGTTACACAAGAAATAAATAATTGCCGTTAGGCAAAAACGAAAAGGGACAAGGTTGTGATTAGCTAAACAAATTAGTGATCGCTAATTGAGGATCTGCTTGTCTTACCAGTGATTCCCCGATCAGTACAGCAGAAGCTCCTGCTGTTTTCACTACATTTAAATCCTCCGGGTGGTGTAATCCTGATTCACTAACTACGAGAATATTTTTTGACTGTAATTCTTGACCTCTAGCGGTTAGTAATTCACAGGTAGTTTGCAAGTCAACGGAAAAATCTTCCAGGTTGCGATTATTAATTCCCACTAAAGAAACTCCATCTAAAGCTAATACCCGATCTAATTCTTCCAAATTATGTACTTCTATTAAAGCCGCCATTTTTAAGTTATTAGCAATTTTAATAAAGTATTGCAAATCTTGATCATTGAGAATGGCAGCTATTAATAAAACTGCATCTGCGCCATGAATTCGCGCCCAATACATTTGGTAAGGATAGATGATAAAATCCTTACATAGTAAAGGTAAATCTACTCCACCTCGGACTAAAGAGAGGTTTTCAAAACTGCCTTGAAAAAATTTGATATCGGTAAGAACAGAAAGACAACTAGCTCCACCGGCTTGATAAGATTGAGCGATCGCCACTGGATCAAAATCTGCCCTAAATACTCCTTTGCTGGGAGAAGCTTTTTTAACTTCGGCAATTAACGCCGGGGTGGTTTTCCCCTGACGTAAAGCCCCAACAAAATCACGAACAGGTGGTGCAGATAGGGCTTGTGTTTGCAATTCCCGCAAAGGTAGCTTTTCCCGCATTTGCTCAACTTCTGTCTCTTTTTGCCAAACAATTTCTTCTAAGATGTTATTTGGTGCAGCCCCTTCTATAGCGGATTGATATTGAAGTATAGAAATATTAATAACTTGGCTAGGTGAACGACGACGGATTTGCATGGTTGTTAGTTGTTAGTTGTCAGTTGTCAGAGTTTTTTCTGAAATATTGCCAATGGAGTTAAGATAAGCGTTTAACTGGGGATAAAGTCCATCAATGATTGGTTTGAGCCTATTTACTTCTTCATCTGTTAACAGATTTCGTTTATAAGCTCGTCCTAACCAATGTCCAGTTTCATTTAAAGAACCCCTCGCCATTCTAACAAAACGGCGATTATCCTGAAAATTATAGCTACCAGAACCTTCTGCAATACTTACGCCAATACTATCAAGAGAACGTACTATTTGCTTACCAATCCTTGCTTTAGGAAATTCCTCCCCATGAAAAACAATGTTCCAAATATCATCAGCTAGTTTTTCTGCTAATTGGTAAACTTGCAAATTCTCGAAGTTAGATTTCGCCATTTATTCAACTGACCACTGACAACTGACTAACGATTAACTAACTAATGCTCGTTTATACGCTTCCTCTAAGACTTCTGAAAGCGTTGGGTGAGCGTGGACTAGGTAGGCGAGACTTTGGATAGATTGACGGTTAGCCACGGCGGCAGCGGCTTCGTGAATCAAATCTGAGGCGTGGAGACCAAAGATATGTACACCTAGAACTTCGCCGGTATCCTTACGGTAAATTACCTTGGCCATACCCTCAGCATCTTTTTCTGCTAAGGCTTTGGAATTACCTTTAAAGTAACTTTTACTCGTGGCAATTTCAAATCCTTCCGTCAGTCCTAAAGCTTCGGCGGCTGGTTCTGTTAAGCCTACATAGCTAACTTCTGGATGGGTAAAGGCGGCGGCGGGGATACTGCGATAGTCAACTTTTTTCTGGCGACCCAGGATATTTTCTACAGCAATAATACCTTGGGCAGATGCAGCATGGGCTAACATCATTTTGCCGGTAGCATCACCAATAGCCCACAGATGGGGAACTACTTCCCCTCCTGATAATACGGCCATATTATCATTAACGGGAATGAAATTGCGGCGGTCAAGTTCTACGCCAACGGATTCTAGACCGAGATTTTTAGTAGCGGGAACGCGACCTGTAGCAACTAAACAAGCGTCAACTTCCAAAACTTCTAAATCTTTTTTGGTTTCAAAGTCAGCCAATTCAATTACTACTGGTGAACCAGGAATTACTTTTTTGGCGTAGATACCGACTTTGGTTTCAATATCACGGGGCGTAATTAAAACCCGTTCTGCCAGTTTAGCAATATCTCGGTCAAATCCTGGCATTAACTCGCTCAATGCTTCAATTAAGGTGATTTCACAACCTAAAGCGGAGTAAACATCAGAAAATTCTAACCCAATGTAACCGCTACCAATAATTGCTATCCATTTGGGTAGAGTTTCTAATTTAACGCCCTGGTCACTGGTAAAGACGGTTTTGCCATCTACTTCAATTCCAGGGGGAACGAAGGGGACAGAACCGGGGGAAAGGATGATATTTTGGGTGGTGATGGTTTTTTCACCTTTATCTGTGGTAACGGTAACTTTTTGTGTTCCTGCTACTTTGCCCCAACCCCGGATAATATCCACTCCTAAGCGTTTGAGGCTGTTGGTTAGGTCTCCTTGAATTTTGGAGACGAGGTTGTTAGCGTGATCAGCGATCGCTTGCCGATCAAACTCCACATTACCAATTTGAATTCCCAAAGACTTGAGGTGATGGGCATTACGTAATTCTCTCACTTTTCCTGAAGCTGCTAGTAATGCTTTAGAAGGAATACAACCTCTGTTGACACAAGTTCCTCCCATATCTCCAGCTTCAATAATCGCTGTTTTCTGACCGCAACTGATAGCGTGTAAGGCCGCACCATGTCCACCTACACCAGCGCCGATAATAACTAAATCGTAATCAAATCCAGAACTCACTTTTATTTCCCCATTTCCTTAGCCTAATTTTTCTTAACTTAACTTTTTTGTGAAACTTTCTCAAATTTACAAAAAATAACGGAGTAGAACTTTAGCTTAACCGACTTCAAGCCCCACGACTGACCCGAAGGGAAGCGTGGGATGAATGGCGCGTGAATTAACGACAGCTTTTCGACCCTTGTACTGAGCGCGGCCGAAGTACTTGTACTGAGCGCAGCCGAAGTACTTGTACTGAGCGCAGCCGAAGTACTTGTACTGAGCGCAGCCGAAGTAAAAGCGACAGCGTTCGCGCAGCGTCTCGAAGAGAGGGAAAAAAACATGGAGTCAATTCACAAATCTTGTGTTACAGTGTTTTATAGTAAATACTTTTCACTCTAATATGTTAAGAGTAGTCAAAGTCAGATTATATCCAGATGCCCAACAACGGCAATCATTAGCACAAGCTTTTGGTAGTTGTCGTTGGCTATGGAATTATTTTTTGAATTTGATGAACCAAACATATAAAGAGACTGGAAAAGGTCTGTCTGGATACGAGGTTAAAAAGATAATTCCTCAGCTAAAGAAAGAACATGATTGGTTATCATTAACTTATTCTCAGTGCTTGCAACAAGTCTGTTTAAACCTGGGAGTTGCTTTTAATAATTTCTTTGAAAAAAGAGCTAAATACCCTAAGTTTAAATCTAGGCATGGTAAACAGTCTATTCATTATCCTCAAAATGTCAAGGTTGCCGATAATCAATTAATCCTACCGAAAATAGGAAAAGTATCGGCAATCATTCACCGAGAGATTGAAGGGAAAATCAAAACTGTAACCATCACTAAAAATTGTAGTGATCAATATTTCGCTGCTATTTTATTTGAAGATGGCAAAGAAAAGCCAGAATCAATTACAGAAGGTAAAGCAATAGGTATTGATTTAGGGTTAACTCATTTTGCAACTACCAGTGATGGTTCTAAGTTTGATAACCCTAGAATACTTAATAAACATGAAAAAAACTTAAAAATAAAACAACAGCAATTATCTAGAAAACAAAAAGGCTCTAACAACCGAAATAAAGCCAGAAAGAAAGTTGCTAGAGTTCACAGAAAAATAACTAATTGTAGAGAAGATTTTCTCCATAAACTATCTCGTAGGATAGTTAACGAAAACCAAGTTATTGTGGTAGAAGATCTTCATGTTAAAGGTATGATCCAAAATCACTGCCTAGCCAAATCTATTCAACAAGTTGGCTGGGGAATGTTTTGTACCATGCTTAAATACAAAGCAGAAAACGAAGGGAAGATTTATCAAGAAGTTGATAGATTCTTTCCTTCGTCAAAAACTTGTCATGTATGCCTTAATCAAGTGGGTAGTTTGCCGCTAGATAAAAGATTCTGGACTTGTGAAAACTGCCAGACCAAGCATGACAGAGATATTAATGCAGCGATAAACCTCAAAGACGAGGGACTACGAATACTTCGGCCGCGCCTTGTACTGAGCGAAGTCGAAGGTTTGACCTCTGGAACGGGGGATAAAGCCTGTCGCCCAGAAGTAAGTCGCAGTAATAGAGGACGAAAGAAATCTACTACTGCGCTTTCTGTTGGGCAGGAAGCCGACACTGTACCGTCAGGTCAGTGTGGGTAGTTCACTCTCCCCGTTATTTTTTGTCAGTCTGTAATCAGGCTTGAGGTTACTTAAGAGCGGCTCTTAATGTTTTTAGTGTTTGACCAATTGCTAGGAAATCTTTGTCTTGTGCGAGTTTTTGCAAAGCTACCGGACTGCTTTCCAGGATAATCTGGTTATAGGCATTAATAGCATTGTTTAGTTTATTAATGTTCACAGTTGGTGCTGTGTTAGCCTGAGCAATGGTTAAACTAGTTTTGAGATCCTTTGTGCCAGCTACTAGTTGCGCTTGTGGTAACTTAGCCGAAGGAAAACTTGGTGTTGTGGAAACCTCAGTACCGCTTAAAAGACCAGCAATATTTTGTAATAGGGTAGTCACTAAGGCTGGAGAGGCACCGGTGGCAGATAGAGCCGAGGTAAGTTGTGCCACCGCCGCCTGCGCCTCTGCACCACCGACAGCAAGGGTAACAACAGTAACTACTTCTTGAGCACCGCCAGTTGTACCACCGCCAGTTGTACCACCGCCAGTTGTACCACCGCCAGTTGTACCAATGGCAGCAGCAGCATTAAGTATGGAAGCCGCAGCGGCATTTACCGCTTGTGTTGCCGCAGGTGTAACCGTAATACTTACAACACCAGTAGCACTAACAGAAACAGTGACACTAGGTGATGCAGCTACTGGTGGCGCAGGAATGATAGTAGTTGTCCCTGACAAAGGGGTGGCACTTGAGCCAACTGTTCCACCCCCGCTTAACGACCCAGCCGGTCCTTTACTGGGTGAATCAAAGGTTGATGGTGGTGAAGCTTGAGCGATGGGAGTAGGATATCCACTCAGAGTTGCCGATTCATTATTATTTGTGGATAAAACTTTAGCTTGGTTTGGTAGCTGCCAACTCAGGAAAAGTAGGGGACTGACACCGAGTAGGGCAAAAAGAAAAGTTCTGATTTTTAACATGGTAATTCTTTAAGTATTGAAGTGTTTATTTAGGTAAGAAATTGAAACCATAGCCTACACTCAGAACAAATACAGTACCACCTGGACTATTATCTGTGAGATCAGCACCCTGGGCAGTAATTGTTAAGGGAATGGTAGGCACTGGCATAAAGGCAATTCCAGCATTTAAACCTACTCCACTCCAGCCTAGACCTATACCTACTTGGGGATGAAATTGGATGCCAGCCCCAGCAAATATGCCTGTACTCTCAGTACCTTGTCGGAAGTTTCCACCACCTGCTCCTACGGAAAAGGAGATGGGCATTCTATTGACTGGATTGTTAGGCTTTAGGAAAGAATATGTGCTAATAACACCATAAGCTCCAGAGGGTCTTATTCCTTCATTACCATACTGGGCAAAGGTATTCCAACCAGCAGCTACAGCTACTTTATGGTTGCCCTGATCATAGACGATTCGATGGGCTTTGAGGTCGAAAGTGCCATTCTCACCAAAGTTTTTGATGCTTCCCAGATTATAGGAAAATTCTAACCCGATCAGTTTCTGGGCATCACCCAAACCAAAACCCGTGCTGATACTGCCGTCTATTTGTCCATTCCTGGCCTTACCAGCAGTTGCCCCTGATGCGGATAAGAATGCATCACCCCAACTAGCCCCGAAAGCGCTGGGAGTACCAAAGGTCAGTCCTGGTGAATAGATTCGTTTTTCTCGGGCAGGTTTAACTAGTGGTTCAATCAATAAATCTTGGCGTAATTTATCAACATCACCAGAACTGTTCCCCGTTGGTGCGGGGGTTTCGCTTTGGGCAGTGATCTGAGGTTGTTTTGGTTCAACAATAGATTCTGCTGTTTGTCCTAGTTCTGCTTTTTCCGCTACTACCTCTTGTAGATCCGGTAAATTGTTTTCTAAGGTAGTTTGATTAGTGGTAGATCGATTATTTTGGGTTTGATCAACTACTGGATCTGCCGCAGATGCTGGGCTAAGTGCGATCGCAGTGGTGAACCACATATAACTTAAAAGGGTTGTTCCAACAACTTGTAACCAGTTAAGCTGTAACAATGTACATAAAAATTTTGCTTTTTTCAACGTCCGACTCCCCACAATCTTAGTTCACGTTTAAACTTCTATGAAAATAACTCCACAAAAATCTAATTATTCCATTTTGTTGCTAGTACACCTTTTATGCAACGATCTGCCAGAAATAATCTGTATCAGATGTTAGTAGCTTGACACTCCCCGGTCTAAAGACGCGGGGATTCTACATTCACAGACTCACCGTTAGACGACAGGTTAACACACTTCGGCAAGCTCAGTGCATCGCCAATCGCCCAAGAGGGCAAATCTCCTGTAGCGTAAGTTCCCGTATGCCCTACGGTACTTAATCCTAATTTTAGGATGTTAATACTGGCGTTAACATCTCTATCTTCTATGAACCCACAATGATGACAATTATGAGTTCTAGTTGATAGGGATTTTTGCACTTTTTGACCGCAATTAGAACAATTTTGAGAAGTATTATGGGGAGGAATAGCAACCGTTATCTTCCCATATTTATACCCAAAATATTCTAACCATTGTCTAAAAGTTGCCCAGCCAGCATCAGAAATTGACCTAGCTAAATGTCGGTTTTTTACCATGCCTTTAATATTTAAGTCTTCATAGGCTACCAAATCGTTAGATTGGATCACGGAATATGCTAATCTCTTGCAATATTCTTTTCGTTGCCTACTTACTCTTAAATGTTTACGGGCATACCTATTTTTAGCTTTTAAATAGTTTTTAGATTGTGGTTGTTTAGCTTTTTTCTTATCTCTGCTGAACTTTTTAGACTTCTGGCGATTAGCTCGACTTAATTGCTTCTCTGACTTTCTATAGAATTGCGGAGCAGGTTCTATATTGCCTTTTGAATCGGCAATGAAATACTTTAAACCCACATCAAAACCAACTATTTGATTCGTTGGTTGAGATTCGATTCTGATTTTCACATCAATTGCAAATTGAGCATAATATCCATCAGCCCGACGGACTAGATGAACTCGTTTAATTTGCTTGATGTCATAGAAATTAAGATCATAAGTACCTTTCAATTTCAAAGTACCTATACCTTTCTTGTCAGAGAAAGTAATTGCTTTTCTGTTTGGTGATAACTTCCAGCCGCTAACTTTATATTCAACTGAGCGGCAATTCTTTTTGAATTTCGGAAATCCCTTGCTTCGACTACGCTCAGTACAAGTTTTGCCCTTAACTTTCTTTTTGCAATTGTCGTAAAACCGAGCTATTGCGCTCCAAGAGCGTTCCGCAACAGATTGTCTAGCCATTGAATTAAGTTCATCGGCAAAAGGAAATTCAGATGCCAAAATCGCGCAATATTTATTGAGATCATATTTCGTGACATTCTTGTTGTCCATCCAATACCTTAAGCATTTGTTTTGGATGAATTGAGATGCACGAATAGCCTCATCTATTGCACGATATTGTCTATCTTTTCCTTTGACCTTGAACTCGTAAATTATCATGGTTTCGACCTAAACACCACGAAACTATGCTAATTCATAAAGCATAATCTTGTCAATAAGAAAAACTTTCAGTGGAGGCTGAAGCCTCTATCTGGCTTTCATCCCTTGCCCAAAGGACAGTTGAGTTTTTCCGCCACGCTCCAACACTCAACTTCAAGGGTTTTCAGCCTCGTTTCTTATAATGTTTTTCCAGGATTATCTACTTAGTAGTAAAATAACTAAGGGAGTTTTTAATAGTTTATCATGGGCAATGAATGAAAATTATCAAGAATAAACAAACTTAAAGGTATTCTTTGTTTAGATCAATTAACTCAACTGGTAGAATATTTACCTAAACTAGATCACTAGCAAGTTGGGTGAAAACATCATGAATGATACAGAGTATATCAGGCAAGCAGAAGCTAATCGCGTAGAAATTCTTAGTGAAGCATTACCATATATTCAGCAATTCGTTGGCCGCACGGTGGTAGTTAAATACGGTGGTGCAGCGATGAAGGATAGTAACCTCAAGGATAAAGTTATTCGCGATGTCGTTTTTTTATCTTGTGTTGGTTTGCGACCAATTTTAGTTCATGGTGGTGGACCGGAAATTAATAGTTGGTTGGGTAAGTTGGGAATTGAAGCACAGTTCAAGAATGGTTTGCGGGTAACTGACGCACCAACTATGGATGTAGTGGAAATGGTGTTAGTTGGCCGTGTGAATAAAGAAATTGTGGCACTTATTAACCAAGCTGGGGGTATGTCCGTAGGACTTTGTGGTAAAGATGGTCACTTAATTACTGCCCGTCCTCAAGGCGAAGAGGGAATTGGTTTTGTGGGTGAAGTGAGTAATGTCAATATCAAAATTTTAGAAACCCTTTCTAGTAATGGTTATATTCCCGTTGTTTCCAGCGTGGCGGCTGATGAAACTGGACAGGCATATAATATTAATGCTGATACCGTGGCGGGGGAAATAGCCGCCGCTTTGGGCGCGGAAAAGTTAATTTTGCTGACTGATACCAGAGGAATTTTAAAAGATTATAAAGATCCATCTACTCTCATTCCTAAAGTAGATATTCGGGAGGCGCGGCAATTAATAGCTGATGGTATAGTCAGTGGGGGAATGATTCCCAAAGTGAATTGTTGTGTGCGATCGCTCGCTCAAGGAGTTAAAGCTGCACATATCATTGATGGACGTAT
>OGVQ01000026.1_pt1 | contig 45434 bp, 33 predicted proteins | sample 1575801 | NCBI WGS metagenome assembly OGVQ01 (sample SAMN07581550, study PRJEB24739) | freshwater metagenome | place: Singapore | collected 2015-04 | reverse complement strand
GTTTCCCAGTCACGATAGGGGGGGGCAGGGAAGAAGATTTTTTCTACTGACAATTGCCAACTTAGCCAATTAAGAACCCATGAGTAGAATATAAGCTCCCCAGGCTTGGGCGGTGATTGCGATGATTGTAGACCAGACAGCATGGGGGCTGTTGATTTTTTTGTTCTCTTGGGTTTCTAGGGTTTGGACATCAATCCAGGGAGTGCTGCCACGTCGTAGCCAACCTGTGATGGTAATTTGTTTACCAATTAGGTCTTGAATAGAGAATGATTTGCCAATCCAGGGAATACAATGTAGTTTGATTAATCCTTGGGGGGATTGGAGAATAAGGTCTTGTGCTAAACAATTACCAATACCAGGGCGACCGATGAGTTTACCTGTCAATTGGACTCTAATACTATCAATGGGCGAAATCGTTGGATCTGCTAGGATTGTGGTAATATCTTCATCTTTTTGGCTATTGGTTGAGGTAATTTCGGGAAATAAAGTGTTGATTCGCACAATTGTACCCACGCTAAAACCAATTAGCATACAACCTCTGACAAAAGACCAGTTATCATAAATCCATTTCAGATTTAATAGGTGTAAACTGTATGCTGTTTGCCAGAATATCCACGCTACACCAGCAAAGACAACTCCAAGGAATATTCCCAACCAGGGGGCAAATTGTAGCCATAAAAATAGAGGTTTAATTTCAATGTTTTTTTGTGGGTTGGTTTGATGTATTTCTGTATCTAAATGCCAATGACGGGCAATTTGGCAAAGATGTTCAAGGCGATCGCCTATTAGGGGATGACAACTATTAATGGATAATAATTGGCGATGGGGATGGAAGTTTTCCCATTTTAAGAACGATTCAAAAGGTAAATGACCAGCAGTGCTACCTAGGCTGATACTGTGCTGATAAGCGACGGGAGCAAGTAGGTTTAGACTTTCTAGTTGCCAAGAGGTTTTTTCTTTGAGACTAATATCATGGGCTATACCGATGGATATTTTCAGTAAAGCCCGGATAAGTCCATTGGGATTACCAGTAATTTCTGAGGCTATGGTGTCAGTATGATAGAACCGAAACTGACAATTTAGTAGGGCTGTACTAGTGAACAAACACCAAATACTGTATGTGAAGGCGGCTAAAACTGTATTTGTCCAACGCCAGAGTTTTTCTTGATGTTTGTTGCCCAAGGTTGATGTTTGCTGGTATAGTCCATAAAATGGTAAAGTTATTAACAGGATTAGGGACATGACCATCAAATCCCAGCGTCTGATTTGTCCTAAAGATAAACCATAAATGGCGGCTATTTCATCATCGGCTAGTTGTTCTAATAATCCTTGACTAACAGTAATTCTGGCGGTGCGGCGTAGGTTGCCATAAGTAATAATGATGGGTGCAGGAATAGGTAAGATGTTTAGTTGAGGTGTTGGCCAGTGTTGCTGTTGGCAAGTTCGTTGTAATACTCTAAGTGTCTCCCGACTGTAGGAGTTTAATTTTTCTTTGGATAATTCCGCTTGACCATAAAATTTGGCTAGTATCCAGTCAAGTAACCAAGGGGAAGCTACTATGACGATAATTAATAATCCTAAAATCAAGGAATTAGGATCACGATATAAAATGGGAATTGGTTCTAAGTAGGGTAGTTGAGATAAAACTTGATTGATTGAAGCTAACAGGAATTTCACCATTTCTCGGCACATCCACAACAGAGCTAGAAATGTCACCACTGCCAACAGTTGAGAGGGGATAATGTTGGGCTTGGGTAGAGGTTGCCAAACTTTTGCCCGTCTGGCATTGCGCCAATAAATGCTAACTGGTTTGATATTGTGGTTACTATCAGTACCAATGTAGGCAGTTGGGGGTGGTTGTCTGGGAGAATTTAATTTGGGAACACTCTTGGTATTAGTTTTGCGGGATTTTTGTTTCTGGTTTTTGCGTTTATGCAGGTGTTCAAGGGCAACTATTGCCCATTGTTGGACTTGGGGGTTACTACTGGCAATTAGATTTTGGCACAGGGCGATCGCTTTGGAATTTTCGCCTGTGCGTGCATAGGTCATCACTAACCCAACCTGTGCCTGTAAACAAATCTTTTCTTGACTTTGCTTTTTGGCCAGTGGTTCAAGGTTAGCGATCGCCGTGTAGTAATTCCCCTGCCTGAATGCCTCTAAACCAGCTTCTAAACATGATTCAGCGTGGGAAGACATAGGAACTTTGGTACTCCAATCTGTTCTTTTGTAATTATTAGCACTAAGTTGAGATGACCCGGTAACTGGTAACTGGTAACTGCTAACTTTTTACTGGTTATTGAGGGGAAAGAACGGGAGCGATAGTGAAATGCTACTGCAAGCAGATCGCAGTTAATTTCAATTCTGGATGATCGCCTTCTACCTGTTGACAATTCCATTCATTGCGGAATAACAATACTGGTCTACCCATACTATCTTTTACAATAGTAGTATTGAATAAACGTCCCACTTTATTGAGAGCTTCCCAACCTCCCTGCACCCAACGGGCAACGCTGTAAGGTAATAGGTCAAGAATAGTTTCTACACCATACTCATTTTGAAGACGAAACTGTACTACTTCAAACTGCAATTGACCAACTGCTGCTAAAATTGGCTCACGCTTGGCCTCATCTGTTGAATACATAATTTGTACAGCGCCCTCTTCTCGCAATTCGGAAACACCTTTTTGAAACTGCTTAAATTTTGAGGGGTTGGGATTTCTCAGGGTGGCAAACAGTTCAGGGGAGAAATAAGGGATGCCCTCATATTCTAGTTTTTGACCTGTATAAATTGTGTCGCCAATTGCAAAAACGCCGGGATTATTTAAACCAATTACGTCTCCTGGATAGGCGACATCAATAGATTCCCTTTCTTGAGCAAAAAGTTTTTGCGGACGAGAGAGACGAACAACCTTACCCGTTCTAGCATGATTTACCGTCATATCTTTTTCAAACTTACCAGTACAGACCCGGACAAAAGCCACCCTATCTCGATGTTTAGGGTCCATATTAGCTTGGAGTTTAAACACAAACCCCGTAAATTCTGGGTATGTGGGGGGAATATCACCGGCGGTGCTGCTATGGTTGCCTGGTTTGAGGGCGAGATCTAAGAAGTTTTGAAGAAAAATTCCTACGCCAAAATTAGTCATGGCACTACCAAAGAACACTGGAGTCATTTTCCCCGCGTGTACCAGGTCTAGATCTAGGGCTGGACAAACTCCTTCTAATAGTTCTAATTCCTCATTTAATTGGTGATAGAGTTCTTTTTCTAGTAGGTTTTCAATTTGAGGATTGCCTATATCAAGGATGGTGTTTTTGGCTTCTTTGCTACCATGGGAACTGCGTTCAAATAAATGAATTTGTTGCTGCTGGCGGTCGAATATGCCTTTAAAGCGATCGCCCATGCCAATTGGCCAATTTACTGCATAAGTCTGTAATTTCAACTCTTGCTCAATTTCATCTAACAATTCTATCGGTTCTCTACCAGGACGATCCAATTTATTCACAAAAGTAAAAATCGGAATCCCCCGCAGTTTACACACTTCAAACAGTTTCCGGGTTTGAGGTTCTAAACCTTTAGCCGCATCTATCAACATAACAGCATTATCCGCAGCCGCTAAAGTCCGGTAAGTATCCTCACTAAAATCTTGGTGTCCAGGAGTGTCAAGTAAATTAATCTGACAGTTGCGATAAGCAAACTGTAATACAGTAGAAGTAACAGAAATCCCCCGTTGTTGTTCCATAGCCATCCAGTCAGAAGTCACCTTCCGTTGATCCCTACGGGCTTTAACTGCCCCAGCTTCGTGAATAGCACCTCCGTATAATAAAAGTTTTTCTGTCAAGGTGGTTTTACCAGCATCAGGGTGAGAAATAATCGCAAAGTTGCGACGCTGTTCCACCGCTTCACCCAGTTCTGTTTCTAGTTCAATAGACATATCTGTGATTTATTTAGTTTGTAACTTCACTAAATGTAATCTTTTTCTGGACTAGGAGACACATTTTCGGGAGAAAAGGGATCAAGGTGTTAGATTGATTGATATAATCTGTGCAGTCTAACGTGGTTGGTGAGCTTGCCGAACCACACCCTACGCATTCATCCCCTCCATCGTATCACGTCGCAATAATCCTAAATATATTAAATATTGGCGTTAAGAATAGAGAATGAAAGGTTAAGGTTGGAGGTGGAAAAGTTGAGATTTTTGCGAAGTAAAAATCATCATGGTTAAGAATTTGAGTATAAATCATGGTAGTTTTGACATCATTGTGTCTAAGTAATTACAGAACAGTGTGGATAAGCTGTTATGCAATAAATGGGTAGCAACCCTGTGGCAAAATGTTTGGCAACCTATCTTTTTTACGTGAAAGTTCTGTATAGTATCTGAATAAGGCTCTAATTACTGGACTTAGACCGGAGGCAGCATCAGCTTTGGGAGTTAGCGCAATGGGAGCAGTCAAATTTGCCGGAAAATTTGCCGGTCCGATTCTAGGCGGGGGGTTAATTGCTTATGATTTGCTAAGTTATGCTCATAGAGTTGATCAAGAAAAACCAATGCTAAGTGAGCGCATTTTCTCTAATCTTAAACTCCTCAAAAGGTCAAGTTTGGCAGATGTGACAACACGAATCAATCAGCTTGAGAGTAGTATTCGTAAATCAATTGACTCTGTTTCTATTACCAACTTGGAGTAGATATAGATTTTAAGGATTATGCGGTGTTGCCTACATCTTGGCAGATGCCGCAACCTAAAACTTCATAGCGCGATCGCCAATCCTGTAGCGTGCGTTAATGGAATCTCAATAATTTCACCATTAAACATCTTTGATAAAAGCAAAGTTATGACAAGTTGATGTCAATGTTAAACTTTACTTAGAAACTCTAGGAAAATGATAGCTATGACTTCTATTACCATTGACCTTTCAGATAGCCAATTCCAAAAGTTAGAGGATTTAGCAAAAGCTCATCAAATTCCCCTGGAAACCCTCTTAAAGTCAAGCTTTGAGAATTGGCTAAATTCGCAAACAAGTGAATTTATTAATGCAGCCGATTATGTACTAAATAAAAATGCCGAATTATATAAGCGTTTAGCCTAATGCGTTATTTGACCTTAATTGAAGTATTAGAACTACATCGCAGAATTATTAAGGAGTCTGGTGGAATATCAGGTATCCGGGATTTAGGCTTGCTAGAGTCAGCTATCGCCCAGTCCCGAATGACATTTGACAAAGAAGACCTATATCCAACCTTGCTAGAGAAAGCAGCAGTCTTAGGATTTTCCATAATCATGAATCATCCATTTGTGGACGGAAACAAACGTACAGGTCATGCAACAATGGAGACTTTCCTGGTATTAAATGGAGTAGAAATTAACGCTGACATAGATGAACAAGAGTGTATAGTGTTGGATCTCGCATCCAATAAACTAAACCGTGACGCATTCCTAACATGGTTGCAACAAAACACGACTGGGATCTAATAGTGCGATCGCTCAATTTTCATTTTTTGTGCTTCTTTAACTATTATTAAATGGGATCTCATGGGTAAGCGATAGTGCGATCGCTGGTCCTGTAGGGTGCATTAATGAAATGTAACGCACATTATTACGTTTTCATCTTTGAGAAAAGCGATCAGTCTAATAGCTACTATCTAATGGCGTTTCAATGTCAAAGTTGGTGATAATATAGAAAAGAAAAACTCTTTAAATGTAAAATCTTGTATGACTACTCGGCTAGAAGTTGAATCAGTAATCAAGCAATTGTCAGAAAGTGAAGTTCGTGATCTGGCAAAATGGCTTCAAGAATATCTTGATGAGATGTGGGATCGGCAAATTGAGGCAGATTTAGCATCAGGGAAATTAGATCGCCTCATTGCTCAGGCAGAAAAAGATATTGCAGCCAACAACGTGAGGGATATTGATGAAATCCTTTGCGACGACTGAGTTTTGGAAAGATAACAGCTAATTTGTCACCACCAGATGCAAGAGCAAGCGCGGAAGGCTTATCAGGTTTGGCAGGAAAACTCACTTCATCCCTCTTTGCACTTCAAAAAAGTCGGTAGAAATCTTTGGTCTGCCCGTGTCAGTGGTGGATATCGAGCGTTAGCCTTGAAAAAGGGTGACGATTATTATTGGGTTTGGATCGGTAATCATGATGAATATGAAAGTTTTTTAAATTAGCTCATGATCACAAGCGATAGCGAAGCGCTGCGTAGGAATCATTTTGAGAGCGACTGAGCCACCATATAACGTTAAAATTCCTATGGAGTCCTAACCCATGCAAGTGAAACTTTCGGAACAAATTTCGTCCGATGATGCGGAAATTATTTTAAAACACTTACCAGACTGGATTCAGGATGCCTTGATTTCTCGTGCTACTGAAATTGATTATCCTATTGAAGCAATCATTGAGATGGCGATCGCCAGTTTTTTAGACACAGAGGCATTAAGTTTTGCCAATTGTAAGCCAGGGCGAGGTCAATAAGTTTTAGGACTTACGCACAAAGCAATCAAAAACCTGATTCTTTCGTAGGGGTAATTCATGAATTACCCCTACTTTTGTGATGTTTTGCGTAAGTCCTGAGTTTAATAAACATCTTTGCAAAAAGCGATTCCTAGGTCGCGCTTCGCTATCGCTCAATATCCTTTTTTTTGTACTTCTTTAACTATTATTAACTGCGATTAACTGCAACAGAAACAACCAGCACACTAAGATTCACTGTTATTATTCAGGCAGCTTGTTGAGAATTTTTAGAAGATGATTCATCCAAAATTGGTTCAATATCATGGCTTTTGTCTCTTTGGATAAATTCATCTAGTAATTGAAAAAAGTAATCAAATGCAGCTTTTTCATCAATACAGGTGAGTAAAATAATTTTATCCCAAGCGTTAACAGCATGAATAGATAAGCGGTTTTGTAGCCAAGGTTGAAAATTTTCATAAAAATCACTTTCAGCTTCAGTATTAGTAATACCTAATTCAGAGCGAGAAAAGCGATATCCCAAAATAAACATCCGTAAATTACTGATAGATCCTGTTCCCAAATATAAGCTTGGTTTGGTTTTAATTTTTTCAAGTAAGTTAAATAATGTACTCATTGAGTTTAACTCCATTAAAAATTTTCAAAATCCTTCTATTACTTCTATTTTAAATTCATTAGATAAAGAGGTAAAATCTTGAATCCAGTCATCTGGGTATAGTCCTTGTGGGGAAAGGTTGTCGAAAATTTTGCCAAAAACTGCAAGCACTTCGCAATATTTCTACTTTATTTAGGAGTTTTAGAAGATCAGCGATCGCAATTTGAAGGTTTCTTGAGAATTGAGTTGACGTTTTCCGTCTAATATGTCTAAAATTGTTTGTTCTTGTCCGAAAATCCCTAAAAAATCTTGTATTTCCAAATTATAGTCTTCCATTAATGTTTGTAAAATTCTCCATCAGTTAATTTAGGGAATTGTTCATTTTTCTCTTCATAGTCATAAACTAACATTCCTAATACATTTATATAATCTCGATCATCTTGGCTCAGATTTTTTTGATCTAATATTATATTAATTCTTTCCTGAGTGATACTTAATTCAAGATCATTTGTAATAGGACGAGGTGCAAATTCTGTAATTAAACTGAGGTAATAAGGGCTAGGGATTGTTAAACCAGTTATCATTTTTCCAATTCTCCTTATCATAGTCCGCGTGGATTAAAACATCACGAATAAAAATGATTTGTGCCTGATAGTCAATGTAAGTAATTAACCGATAATTATTACCACTGATATTAAAAACGGTGAAGTTACCAACTAAATCAGCAGAGGGAAATAGTTGACGTAATTGAGCAAAGTTCTCAATTGATCCTGTAGGGTGCATCGCATTTTGAGGGCGGGGAGACCCCGCCCCTAGGTTTACCAAGAATGTAATGCCCTTAATTGGGGGGTTTTTTTGACTTGATGGGCTTGCATTCGGGTGAGGACATCATCTAAAATGCCTACGGCTTCGACAATATGACCGCCTTTATTGAGCATGACACATTCTGCTCGTTCTGACATGGCGGCATCGGTCATTTCTGCCCGTGATGGCATTCCATGTTTAACGAGGTTTTCTAATACTTGCGTTGCCCAAATTACGGGTATATGGGCGGCTTCACATAACCAGAGTATTTCTTCTTGAATTTCTGCTAGTCGTTCATAACCAATTTCAATGGCTAAGTCTCCTCTGGCAATCATTATGGCAAAGGGTTGTTTACCTGCGGCTTGAATAATTAATTCGGGTAAATTAGTAACAGCAAGTGGTGTTTCTATTTTGGCAACTATGGCAGGTATGGGACAATTTTCTGGTAATCTGGCGGCTAATTCTTGTTGCAAAAGTTGAATATCTTCAGGAGTTTGCACATAGGAATAACCGATAATATCAACTTGATCAGCATGGGCGGCAATAAAGTCTAAATCTCGTTTATCTTTGTCTGTTAAGGAACTTAAATGTAAGTCGGTGTAAGGAAAATTCATGCCTTTATCTGGTAAAAGTTTTTCACCTTTAAGACGGGCATGGGTGACTTTTAACCATGCGCCTTCGGGTGTAATCGCCTCAACATAAGCACCTATTTTACCATCATCAATCCACACTGTTGTACCAATTTTTAATTCTTTTAATACATCTGGAATTGTACAACTAGCTTGAAAACATTGAGAATTAATTGTGGTGGGTAAATCAGGGGTGAGAAGCAGAGATTCACCTTTAAATATCCGTTGTTTGGGACTGGGAGCGATCGCAAATTTAATCCGGGTTTTTGGACCACCCAAATCCATGAGAATTTTGCAAGAAGTTCCTAATTCTAATTCTGCTTTTTTCACATTATTAATCATTGCTAACCATTCAACGGAGGTGTCATGGCCGCAATTAATTCTGACGCAGTTTGTACCTTGATGTAGGAGATCCCGGACAAATTCGTAATTAGTAGCAGCTTCTATTGATAATGTCACCATGATGCGGACTCGACGGTGATGGAGAGTGTTACCAAATATATCTTCTGTATTTTGTTGTAGTAAGCGATCGCCTTCAAAAAATGCTTCTAAAGGGGGATGTGTAATGATAGAATCCTTATCTGTGCGACAAACTGCTTTTAATGTGGCAATCACAGCATCTAAGGTAGGTAAAACTTTGGCTTCTATTCTTCCTAAGGAAGACAAACCCCAAGGCATTAAAGCTGCTTGGAGTTCTCTTAAATCATATCTTCTCAGGGCTAAATAATAGGCCAGATTTTGACTACTATTAATAAATGATGGGCGGTGAATTTCTGTTTGCCATTGTTCAAATATTTCTCTGCCTTCCTGAACAACAGCTTGGCGAAGTTGTTGTATTGTAGTCAATAAAATCCGAGGATCAGATAAGTCTAATCCTTCATTTTTCATCTCTAGATGAGTAGACTGCATATTAGTAAATTCAACTCCACAAATTTAAAATTATTCTGTTGATTCAGAATATTTAAATTCACCTTTTGCGGCCACATTTTCTAATAGGGAACAGGGAATACTTCGACTTCGCTCAGTAACCAGAGGCAAGAGGCAAGAGGCAAAATTAATTTCTTTCTTTTCCCCTGCTCCCCTGCCCCTTTAGCCCTCTACCTCTTACCCTTCTGCCGCAGCAATTTCTAACATTGTTTTGATGACAGAATCAGGGTTGAGACTGATAGAATCTATACCTTGTTCAACGAGGAAACGGGCAAATTCTGGATAGTCACTGGGTGCTTGTCCACAGATGCCGATTTTACGACCATGTTGTTTGACGGTAGCGATCGCTTTTGCTATTGTCCGTTTTACAGCTTCATTGCGTTCATCAAAGAGATGGGCAACTAATTCCGAATCTCGATCTAATCCTAATGTTAATTGGGTCAAATCATTAGAACCAATGGAGAAGCCGTCAAAAACTTGGCTAAACTCATCCGCTAATAAAACGTTACTGGGCAATTCGCACATTACGTAAACTTCTAAGCCGTTTTCTCCTTGGACTAGGCCATTTTGAGCCATTTCTGCTAATACCCGTTTGCCTTCTTCGGGAGTGCGACAGAAAGGAACCATGAGAATCATATTGCTTAAACCCATTTCATCTCTTACCCGTTTCATGGCTTGACATTCTAGGGCAAAACCTTCACGATAACGGGGGTCATAGTAACGAGAAGCACCACGCCAACCAATCATGGGGTTTTCTTCTTTGGGTTCAAATTGTCTACCACCCAAGAGATTTGCATATTCATTACTCTTGAAATCAGACAAACGGACAATTACAGGTTTGGGATAAAATGCTGCGGCAATTGTACCTATACCTTGAGCCAATTTAGAAACAAAGAATTCAGCTTTATTTTCATATTGGGCTGTTAATTCGCTAATTTTATATTTAGCAAGTTCGTCGTCTAACTCGTCAAAATGTAATAATGCTAAGGGATGGGCTTTAATATGGTTAGCAATGATAAATTCCATCCTCGCTAAACCAACACCATCATTAGGAATTGCGGTTAAACCTAATGCCTCTTCAGGATTACCCACATTCATCATAATTTTAGTGCGGGTACGAGGCAAATTATCTAAAGGTAATTCTCGAATTTCAAAGTTTAATAAACCATTATAAACTTGACCTGTTTCACCTTCAGCACAGCTAACAGTTATCTCTTGTCCAGTTTCTAAAACTGTTGTGGCATCACCACAACCAACTAATGCCGGAATACCCATTTCTCTGGCAATAATTGCCGCATGACAGGTTCTACCACCGGAGTTAGTAACAATAGCACTAGCTTTTTTCATAATTGGTTCCCAGTCTGGGTCTGTGCGGTTGGTAACTAGCACTTCTCCAGGTTGGAATAAATTGATTTGATGTACGTCAAGGATAACTCTGGCTTTACCTTGACCGATCATTTCCCCAACGCTACGACCTGTTAATAAAACTTGACTTTTTTCCTTGAGTTGATAAGTTCTAAGGACGGTTTTTGATTTTTGAGATTGAACTGTTTCTGGTCTAGCTTGGACGATAAATAATTCACCAGTTACGCCATCTTTTGCCCATTCAATATCCATCGGTGTTGCCATACCTCGGACTTGGGAGTAATGATCCTCAATTATACAAGCCCATTTGGCGAGTTGCAAAATTTCTTGGTCATTAAGGGCAAATTGGGTGCGTTCTGATTGGGGAACGGGGATGTTTTTGGTTAATTTTGACCCACCAAGGTCATAAACCATTTTTATTTCTTTTGTCCCCAAACGTTTTTGGAGGATGGGTTTATACCCTTGTTTTAAGGTAGGTTTAAATACTAAATATTCATCTGGGTTAACTGCCCCTTGCACTACGTTTTCACCTAAACCGTAAGCTGCGGTAATTAAGGCTGCATCTTTAAAGCCTGTTTCGGTGTCAATGGAGAACATTACGCCAGATGATGCTAGGTCAGAACGTACCATTTTTTGCACACCGACTGATAAAGCAACTTCAAAATGATCGAAACCTTTAATTTGGCGGTAAGAAATAGCCCGATCTGTAAATATGGAAGCAAAGCATTTATGACAGGATTCTAATACGCCTTGAAGTCCATGAACATTGAGATATGTTTCTTGTTGTCCGGCAAAACTGGCATCTGGTAAATCCTCTGCTGTGGCACTGGAACGCACAGCAACGTCAGTATCTATACCGTATTCTTGACATAGAGTTTGATATGATCGAGCGATCGCTTCTTGCAATTCTAAGGGAAATGGGGTTTCTAACATTAATGATCTGGCTTGTTTGCCACATTCCCGCAGATTATCCATATCTTCGACATCTAAATCTGCAAAAATCTTTCTTAGTTTGGCTTCTAAACCAGCCCCAATAATAAAGTATCTATAAGCATAAGCAGTTGTAGCAAACCCAGTGGGAACTTTCACCCCTTTAGGTCCAAGTTGTTGAATCATTTCCCCTAAGGAGGCGTTTTTACCACCTACTAGGGGAATATCTGCAATTCCCACGGAAGTAAAGGGTAATACTAAAGCTTGTTGGGGAAGCTGGTTATTTTCTTGGTTGCGTTTAATTTCCAGCATATTGTTCCATTCCTTAAAATATTTTCTGTTATTTAATTCAGTCTTTGGGGTTTTGTTGTCTTTTTACTCACCCACTATTTTTATACCCAGAGATTTTGAGGATCTTGTGAGGATATATTTACTGATATTTTCCGATTGCTAAGAGTAGGAAAAAGTATTTGATAGTAAATAGTTGATGCTCTGTAAATATTTATAAAGCCAGAGGATTGTCCTCTGAAGTTACTTATATTTACCTTCTGGCTTTGCTGTTCCATCTGACTCAGGGAGGAAGGCAGAGGGTATTTTTGTGTGCCAGAATCAGCATCAGATACAATAATAAATACAAGCGAAATTAAGGATAGTTGTAGATGGGATTGTAAATAAATATAGCGATAATATTGTGAAATGTTACATAATATATTTTTTTGCAAACATCTTCACAATATCCTCATATTTACAAGTTAAACTTCAAGAAATAATTATATAGCGGGTGACAGGTGACAGAGTTGAAAAGATTTTGGTGTAAGGTTTTTCGGTTAAGTTTGTATCTCATTCAAGTGCATACTGCTACAAGGATTTTTCATGATTAGATAAAAATTTTATTCACCAACCACTTTTAATAAAAGGATGTGAAACCATTATGCCTTACTGCCCTTGTTGTACGGATTCTCTTTTACACCACATCCGTGGTTCTGAAAGCTACTGGTTTTGTCGTAGTTGTTGGCAAGAAATGCCAGTGTTAACCCAGGGTCACACTACGGAAGTTCCAAAACCCATTTTGGCTAAACTCGCTAAAGACATATTCACATCAGATCATTATGGTCAGTCATATCAACAGAATGGGTTAAGATCAATCTTGGAAGGTAAGTGGGAGAGAAAGATTGTCTCTCATGTATAGAGACATTTCGGCGAAACGTGTTTACAACGAAACATCAAGACACATCCTCATCCCGATATGGTATGAGCTATAAGAAAATGTGAAAGTTCACAAAGTCTTGATCTATGCTGATTATGTCGGTCTTTTAACTAGATATGATGAAAGAATTACTCATACTATTTGTGTATGAAGATGCAACAATCAGATTTCTGTCAAATTACACATTTTAGGGGCAATTCATGAATTACCCCTACTTTCGTTCCGTTTTGCGTTAGTCCTATTCTAATAACTGCATTTTTCAGAAGTGGGGGATCTTTGTTGATAATCTACACCAAAATACATAATAATTATGGATGAGGATCTGATTTATTATTTTTTTTGCGTATTTACATGAGTTTAAAGGCGGTCTTATTTGATTTCAATGGTGTCATTATCAAGGATGAATCAATTCACTTAAAATTGATAGATGAGATTCTTGTGCAGGAAAATCTCCAACCTGGACGGGTGCAAGAACGTCAAGCTAGTTTGGGTAGGGGCGATCGCGCTTATTTTCAAGATTTGCTCAAAAATCGTGGTAGGGTGGTGACACCAGAATATATGTTTGTGTTACTCACTCGCAAAGCGCAAGCTTATCTCCTGGAATTGGAAAAGCTGGAAAAATTGCCTTTGTCTTCTGGAATTGAAGATGTAATTTTTCAGATTCGTTCCTGTCATCTGAAGATGGGATTAGTTAGTGATTCTTTGCATCAAGAAATTCAAGCGGTTTTAAACGCTGCTAAGTTAACTGAATACTTTCCTGTGATTGTGTCGGGGGATGATATTACTAGCAGTAAACCCAATCCTGAAGGTTATTTGCTGGCAGTTGAACGGATGAATCAGGTATATCCTGAGTTAAATTTACAACCTGATGAATGTTTAGTAATTGAGGATACTTTAGCAGGTATTCAAGCCGCTAAACGCGCTCAAATGCAAGTGGTAGGTTTAGCGAATACTTACCCCTTCCATATGTTGCAACGTCAAGCAAATTGGACAATTGATTATTTGATTGATTTAGATTTACAACGGGTACAGGAAGTTTTTTTAGAAAAAGATGTGAAATCTGCTGTTCCTGAATGTTAATATATAAAGTGTATTCTAGAGTTGCTAATGTAAGCACTCATAAGGGGAATTAGCTCAGTTGGTAGAGTGCTGCGATCGCACCGCAGAGGTCAGGGGTTCGAGTCTCCTATTCTCCATTGCACGTGTCGAGTAACAAATTATTTGTCGTCGTTAACAGATTCTTGTCGTTATTAACAAATTCATGTCGCTGTTAACAAATTAGTGTCGTCGAATCATTTTAGATGACTGTTAACACAATAATGTCGTTGAAAATCATCCATGATGAACCAATGATTATTAATATATTGGTTCAATTATTGGTTCGATCGCAGCACTCCTTTCAATCCTCCCATAATCAACTCTATTTTGTAACTATTTTAAATCCAAACCTGCTTAACTAGCGAACTGCTTGCAGCAGCGCTTCGCTATCGCATTCCAGGATTTGTTTTTCTTTCAACCCACCCCTAGTCGGGATGGTAGTTGAAACTCCATTACCTCTTTCCTACCAGAATTGCAATACAACTTTCAACCCACCCCTAGTCGGGATGGTAGTTGAAACCGCGCCCGTCTAGACCCTTGCCAATACAGGTTTCCAGATGCGATTTTGGCAAACCTGTTAAAAAATCTGTTTTTTTGCTCTCAATGGAGGACATTCATCACTCTTCAAATGAGTCAAATCAATACTGGACAAGGGATTCAATGTTTTGGCAGATCCCCAGGGTTTTTGACCCCGCTTATGGTTCGCCAAAAAAAAGATTTGGGAGGATTCCCCCGACGAAGGGGGTGATTCAGTAGCCACCACTGTGGAAATCCACATCGTTATAAATAACGACTATGGCTAAAAGCCTTACTCCTTATTGCTGGGAGCGCACCTATCCTGTCTTGCGACAGCAGCATCAGAAGCGGGCAGCTACCAGGCTCAGAAAGCATGACAGTCTTCCAACTGCCAAACTAAGCCAGATTTTTCATAGTACAGAGACTCCAAGGAGCATGAACTACGGCGCTATTGTATCTATATTATATTTTCAAGGTTCGGATTCGTAAACTAAATTAGACTGACTTAATAGTTTGACGTTTTTGGTAAGCAAAAACAGCTACATCTCGCGCTTTTTCTTGTGGACTAGCTCTGATTGATTGTGTCCCAGTTTCAATTGCAATTCCAGCTTGTGCTGCTTGGGATTGGATACTCTCGATTAATCGTCCATAACTCCAGCGATGAACGTTAATCCGATATTCTTTAGCATATTTTTTTTGTCCTTCCTTAGAACCAGGACATCTGTTCTCTGCTCTGGATTGAATTTCACTGCTGATTTGCTCTCGCATATCGCGGAGTTTTGGTAAAACAATACTACTAGCTTGATAAGTTTTGGCGATCGCAATTATCGCATCAGCCAATAATCTATCCACATATTGCCCTAATTCTGATTCACCAAAAGAGTTGGGTGCATTTTGTTTTTGGGCTTTGTGGCGTTCGTGAGATAGGCGTTGCTGTTGTTGTCGCTGACGATTTAGTAAATTATAGTTTTCCCCAAGTAGTTGTTTAACACTGCGATAAGCTATAACTTCATTTTTAACAACATCTACCACTGCCACTGTAACTGGTTTTTCTAGTCCAAAACTAACACCTATTAGGATAGAAGATTTACCTTGATAATTAGGTTTGCTGGGGCGAGGAAAAGGATTATTAATTCGAGCTAGGGTTGATTGCTGACGAGTAATAAAGGCTTTTTGTTTATCGTTGAGATCATCTTTCTGTTTGGTTTTATTTAAAATTTCGGTAATTGCTGTAACTTTCTCCTCAACTACCTGTTTAGTTCCTTCATAAGTCATCATTCGAGTATCTAAAGAACAATAAAAATTTAGTTGATTTACTTTCCAATGTTCACCTTTTTCTTCACCTGGCAACCAAGAAATTCTTCCTGAGCGTAGAGTAAACAAACTACTTGAATGTTGATTTTTACTATTGCGTTTAATTTCTTGATCCTCTAGGAAGCGTTGGAAGTAGTGCAAATGACGTTTATCGCAATAAATCTCAAAAGTAAGTTTTCCCAAGCCATTGAACCGCACAAAGAGACGATTCTTATCATTTTTTAACCATGTCATATCCTCGTTTGATTCATAAGCCACAGGAAAGGGAACATTAGCAGTTTTTCTTAAAAGTGCTGCTTGCCATGCTTTTGCTTCATTTTCATTTTGCGGAACATTTAAGGTGGCAATTTTTAAGGTTTCTAACCATTCTTCTCCTGTCAAATCTCTACCTTTAGGGATGCGACTTTGGAGTTGATCTTTTAATCGCTCAATTTCTATTTCTTTTCTGCGCTTATTTCTGGTAAATTCTTCTGGGTTTTCATCCACTTCACTAATTTGACAGTTATTTTTGAGTAGATATGCAAGAGCGCAATGAGTAAGAATATCTTCTGTTTCTTCGTAAGTGTTTAAAAGAATTTTGAAAATTGAAGATGTTTTAGATTTTGTGGATTTTTTAGTCTTTTTTCCCTTTTTCTGGTTGTCATTTTGATTCCTACGGAGCGCTTCGCTATCAGACTGAGGTGCAAATTTAGTCAGAAGTTCGGCAGCTTTAGTGCGAATTACTTCTAAACTAGATTGACTTTTTTGTTCTAGTTCTTGATCACTTTTAAGCATTTTTAGCCAACGCTGTTTCCCTTCTATTTGGTTTTTTCTGCGTTTTTGCAAGGCAAACCAGGATTTATACAGATAATCCACTAAGGTAATCGCTGAGGTGTAAAAACGTCCAGGTTGTCCAGTAAAAGGTTCTTGAGTTTTGAGGGAATTACCAAGTATTTTGAGTGATTCAGCAGGTATCCTACCTTTTTCTAGCCAAGTTTCAAATTCTGGGTGTTTTCCTACCTGTACCAATATTTCATTGATGAATGGTGTATTTTTTTCAGTCATCAATTCCCAGAGTTCCCGGAGGCTGTTTTCTTCAGCAACCAAACGACATTGAATAGTGATAACGCTCATGGTGTCCTTGATTTTGTGAATTTGAGGAAAGTGACATGATTTTTGGTTGATTGTTTTTTGTTTTTTTACCTCTCCTGATTATAGCGCAATGACGCAATAGTGTAATAGCGCAATAACTTAATGACGCAAATTATGTTTTGCTCAGAGATTGTGCAAAAATAGAAGCCGCAAGCTTGAGCTTCAAATAGGATGGCAGAAGAAACTAGAGAAGTGAGGGGAAGAGTCCCCAAAGAGTTAAAAATCGCGTTTGAAGTTGCCTGTGCGCGTCTGGAAGTGACGCAAACTGCGGCTTTAGAGGAGGCGATCAGAGATTGGTTGCAAAAGAAAGAATCTTCAGAAAAATAACAGTAGGGGAACTAAGGAATGTGTTGGTGATGAGTTATGTGTTGGTCACAAACTCAACTATTGAGCCAAGTTGGCGGTTCTGATGCCGATAGCTTAATAGTTGGTAGTAATTTCGGGATCAAGCTTATACCCTCTACTATTCCCGTTAAACCTCGTCTAAGTTGAAACCTATTGTTTTCTTCTATAGCAAGACTCAAGTTTTCAAGATGGATGGTGTATATGATACTCCCCAGAAAAATCTTGAAGGGATTCAAAACTTAAACTTTTACCCATTGCCTTTCCAATTAGCGTCAGCAAATTATTTGCCCGCATCTGGAAAAAGCCTTCAAAATCATCTTGCCGCAATGTTTTTGGTGATATGGCGTGCGATCGCAATATTTCGTCAAGTCTTTTAACTGATGTGCCAGACCGTTCAAACTTTTCTAAATAAACAGAAGGTGCTTTACTACCAATTTTTTTGTTCGTTTTGGCACTTAAAGGTGTGCGATTAATCAAGCAGTTATACTTTTTAGGGTCAATACCTTGTTTGCGACACCATGCCACAGGGAAGATATGGTGCGAATCTATCTGTTCTTCAAAATAAATCACATCATTGATTTCTTCCCCGGTACACCAATCAATTGCCCCCTCACGTCGTAATAAAGCTGCTAAACCCTGATAGACTGCACCGTAACGTTTTCTAACGCTAATCAACCTATCAAAAGAAAAATCTGCTTGCACAATAGTGAGCGGTAATGAACCACCTGCTAACCATTCTGGTACTTCTATCACGTCTCGTCCGGCTCGTGCCTCATACCAGCGTGTATATACTTCCCCAAACATCCCACACCATAACCAGCGTTCCAGCATAGAACGTACTGGAAAAGAACGGGAACGCTCTCCCAGAATAGTAAAAATGGTACTAAGGATGACTAATTGAACGGGGTAAGCTAAATCATCTGCATCAAAAATTTTTTGGCTATAAAGGAAACGGGCAGATTCTTCAAAACCCCTAGAAATTGGATCAGCCCATTTTTGATATTCTTCCTTGCTGAGTTTTAGCACTTCAGCACGTTCACAAGCTACCCCTGGTAATTTATCTATATTCCAGCCTTGTTTTATAGCTTCTATCCTCCGGGTGTAACCAGCCATTAATGTAACTGCTTGTACAAAATCGGTGCTTCGGAGCTTACGCAATACTTTTAACGATTGGAAGCGATTTTCGCGCTGTTTCCAATCATCTCTCAAACTGAAGTCAGTAGTGCAATAACTGGAACTCATTAAGTCGAAGTAATTGAGGTCACATCCAGCAGTGTTTGTATCTTCAAATACTTGGCAAACGGCTTCTTTTGGTAAGGAGTCACGCAGTTGGATAACAGGCATTTGATAATGCTCAAATTTCTTGAGAATTTCTAGTTCTAAGGAGTCAATTAGCTCCAGTTTTTGAGGTTCGTATTGCCAATATTTAGAAAATTTACTCCGCCATTCAGAAAAAAAGAAAACTTTGGATAGAGGAAACAATAGTGCCTGATATTCTTTTTCAGGAGTAGAACAATCAATTAAACCACCCGTGAAAATGCGTACAATTTTAGATTCAGGTAAAGCAACAATGGCATTACGGCGATCGCATTCTGGATTGAGGCATTTTTCAATATCCAGGTAGTACCACTTTTTAATAATTTTTTGGCTTTTCTGGTCTTTGATGATTACAGGTTGCTCAGATAGCAATACCATAAACAGGGTTGTCAGGCGTTGCTGTCCATCAAGGATCAATAAGTTTGGCGCATTATTTTCTGGTTTTAAGACTCCATCAACTAAGCGGGGTTTAAATTGTCGGCTTTGATTCGTTTGTTGGAGCATCATGACTGCGCCAATGGGATAAGCAAAAGATATGCTGACAAGCAAACGACGCACATGGGTATCATCCCAAACCCAATCTCTTTGAAAATCTGGAAGTTGGATGCGTCCAGTTTTAATATCTTTGAGGACATCAAGCAGAAAATACTTAGTGATGTCAAAGGTAGAGATTGAGTTCATTTGCTGTTCTGCCATTTTTATGATCCAGAAAGATGCGACTGTTGGTCATAGTATCTATGTACCTATGTACCTCAGCCTAAGATTCCCCTCTTGTTCAACGCAAGGGGTTTTTGGGGCAACTGGTCGTTAGTAGCGATCACTTTTGCTTATTCTTCGGGAAAGTCTGGAGGTAAAGTCACAATTCCTTTGGTAAGAAGCTGTTTAAATTGGTTAATTAGGTCTGCCTGCCGTAATATGCGGGTAACGTATTTAGGTCGTCGGCAAAAGTCAGTCCCCCAGTCTTTAACGGTTTTTGGGCTAGTACCTGTAACTTGGGCGATCGCATTGATGCAGGCTTTGCGATAATTGCGACCCGGTTGCTGACTAACCCAACGACGACAATACTCCATCGGTTCAAGGGGCAACTGACGCAGGATATCAATTCGATGATTATTCTGATGGGAATTACTCCCAGTCTGCATTTTCTGTTTTGGTGAGCCAGATTAACCAAGCAGAAGATTCCTCATAGTAACTGGTTAACTCAGATGTCTTCTGCTTAATGAACTCAATCTAAGAAACGTCGGCTGACATTACAAGTATTTTAGTCACGAATCACGACTAAATTATTTTTGAGGATAATCGGGATGTAGGACTATTTTTCTAATTTGGTTAAGCATATCTGCCATGCGTAATATATGTACTACATAGTTAGGCCGCCTCTCAAAGTTTTGTCCCCAATTTCCTATAGTTCTTTCACTGAGTCCGGTTGCTTCTGCTAAAGCAGCAATACAAGCTTTTCTGTACCCCCGCTCATCTGGGGGCATCTCAACCCATCGTTGGCAATATTTCAAAGGCTCCAAGGGCAAGTCACTGAGCGCGTCGATTCTATATTCATTTGTTTGGGGATTATTGTCTATTATTCTTTTTCTTTTGAAAGACACTTTAACTCACGATTCGTGACTGTTATATAAATATTATGAGTCACGATGTGTGTAGAAAAGCAGTGCGATAGACTATGCCCCACCGTAGGCGAGTGCTTTCTATATATCATGGTAACGTCTTGAATTTAAAGATAGTCGCGTTTTTATGAGGTTTTTACCGACTTATTATCTTTGAGTCTATGTTGATTTTCAGTATATACTGTATAGACAATTATGATTATTCAGTTATAAATTAAGTAAATTGAACTTTCACATAGGGAAGCCAACACTAAATCTCAAAAATTGGCAACCACAATTACCATAATTAAATGAAGCGACTTGTTTACTTTAATCTACCTGATAACTACTTAATTCAGCAGTTAACTAAGTGTCCATCTGTTAAGGTAATTACCCCAACATCACAAGCAGCACGAGCATTAAAAGTATCACACCAAAGCTTAGAAACTCTGGCAATGCCAAGTCTGGTAGAAGCAGGTATTCGAGTTGCACCAACACTAATTGCATTACGCTTGCTGCGGAAATCAGTAAGTACAGTTATCCTAACATCTGATGTTGAAGGCACTACACAGACTCTGTCTTCTGCGGTTAAATTTATATTGCGTGCCGGAATTAATATACAATTACTGACGACTGCTAGTAGTAATCGTACTCAACAACTAGCTCTTTTAACTCAAACATACGTAAGTTTGCTGAGAGAAAAAGGCATAATAGATTCTGCTGAAGTTCTCTGGCAGGCTAGTAATATTATTACCAAACGTCAACCAGTTCTTATTTATGGGTACTTTCATCCGCGCATTGACCAACTGAACTTTTTAAATGCGATCGCAGATGATGGTAGTGCGATTGTATTACCTTGTCCAGAGTCTAGCAGTTTTGCAGATACACAAAAAGCTGTGGAATGGTTACAGCAGAAGGGTTGGGAAGTACAAGTATTAGAAGAAACTAATTCTTCACTTGGGGCGCAACTGCAAGATTGTTTCCTGAACGGAATAATAGTCTCTCCTGAAGTAAAGACCTATACTTATCCCCACTTGGAATCAGAGGTACGTGGCACGTTAGCTCAGGTAAAAATTCTTCTGAGTCAAGGAACGCCGGCAAATGAAATTGTGCTTGTAGCTAGGGATGATACCCTTTATGGACCGACAGTATTAGATGTAGCTTACGAGTACAAATTACCAGTACGCGCTCTATATGGAGTACCTTTGAATGCTACTAGGTTGGGAGCTTGGGTGCAATTGTTATTGGAAGTTATCCAAGAAAAATTCCCCTTTGAGTCAACAGTCAGATTACTGAGGCATCCTTTATGTTCTGCATTGTCTGCCCCAGTTTGGCAAGAAGCTCTGAAACAACATCCATCTAACCTTTTGGCATGGCAAAGCTTGGGTGTTAACCTATCCCTACTCGATTGGCCGCATGAAGATACTCGCGCTAATTGGGTAGAACGGATGCAAGATGTATTGAAAAAATTTAACTTGCGTCAAGGAGCAGCACGTTGGGCAAGAGAAATTGTTGCTTATTATGAATTTGAGGAAATTCTGGTGGATTTGTCGAAACCAGAAGAAGAAGTCATCAGTTTAAGAGAATTTGCGGCGGATGTGATAGGCAGTTTAGCACTGATAACTGTGCCTGCCCAACCCGGTAGAGGGGGAGTGGAATTACATACACCCTTGTCATTATTTGGAGCCAAATTTCAGCACGTTTTTGTTTTGGGTGCAGTTGAAGGAATTTTACCAGCACCAGTACAAGATGACCCAATATTGGATTTCTTTGAACGTAAACTACTGCGTCAACAAGGGTTTAATTTTGAAGATGCAGCACAAGCAGCACGAAGAGAAGTAATTTCATTTTACGCTTTACTACAAACTCCTACCCAAAGCTTAACTTTTACTTACCCGCAGATGATCGGTAAAGTTGCTTCTTTACCAAGTCCTTACTTGTCTCGATTAGGACTGAAAATTGTCCAACCTCCACCTGTACCTGTTGCTAGTTTGGAAGAGGCACGACAAATTTATCTGCGATATGACACTTTACTAGAAGATGATGTTTTACCGCAGGTAGTTCACGCTTGGAATGTGGAAAAACGCAGAGAAGGTACACACCCTTATGATGAGTACGATGGAGTAATTGGTCTACCATTAGACCCGGATAGACGAGTATTTAGTGCATCTCAACTAACTGCTTTAGGTCAATGTCCCTTTAAATGGTTTGCTAATAAAGTTTTGAAATTGGCAGAGTTAGAAGAAGCAGAAGAAGAATTAAGTTCGGAATTAAGAGGTTCTTTGTATCATCGTAGTTTGGAACTAGCCTTACTAAAGACTTCAAATTTATCCACAATTACTGAAAGTTTAGAAACGGCTTTTTTACAAGCCGAGCAAGATTTACAGTTACCTGTTTTGTCAGCTTGGGAAGCTCGTAGAACTGAACATTTAAAAGTTATAAATCGTGCCTGTGTGCAGCCGGATTTTTGTCAAGCAGAGGCGGAGTTTTTTCATGTAGAGCAAGAGTTTACCGGAGAATGGTATGGCTTAAAAGTTAAAGGTCAGATTGATCGAATAGACCGTACTCCTCAAGGTTTAGTTTTATTAGATTACAAAACCAGTTCCCAACCACCCAAGGGGATCAAAGATGAATTTGGGAAAACTACTGTAGATATTCAGCTACCTCTATATATTCACTTTGCTAGTACAACTTTGTTTCCTGGGGAAACTGTGCATGAAGCTTATTATTACTCTGTAACCAAGGGCAAAAAGCTTCCTAAAAAACAACCAAGCCAAGAAACATTAGAAGCGATCGCCCAAAAAATAAAAACTTACTTGCAAACAGGATATTACCCTGTTTCACCAGATGTTGATCAAAATGCCTGCCAGTATTGCCCTTATGACTTAGTTTGTCGTAAAGGTTCCCGTCAAAGCCGTCAAGGAACTAATCTATGAGTTTGACCCCACAACAGCAAAGGGCAGCCTATGCCAATGGTAGTGTTGCAGTCATAGCAGGTGCGGGGACTGGTAAAACCTATATGCTGGCTGAACGCTATTTATATCATCTGCAAACGAGTGAGTTTTCACCTTTAGAGATAGTTGCAGTTACATTCACAGATAAAGCATCTGCGGAGTTGCGATCACGCATTCGTCTTTTGGTCAGTCAGAAATTACCAGAACGGTCAGATTTGTTGGCAGAACTGGAAGCGGCTCAAATTAGTACCATCCACGCTTTAGCAATGCGGATTTGTCGGGAACATCCCCAAGCTGCGGATGTGCCACCTGATTTTACAGTTTTGGATGAACTGGAGGGAATCCTTTGGGTCAATCAGTGGTTAGATGAAGCCTTGGATACTTTACCTGTAGAGCTTTACGCAAAAATTCCTTATTCTTTGATGTCTCAAACTTTGCAGGTATTACTTCAAGACCCGATTGCGGCTGAAAAAGCTTTAGCACAAGGTGTTGAAAAATGGCAGCAATTGGCAGAGGAATTACAAGAAAAAGCTCTGAGTGAGTTGTTGCAGCATCCTACTTGGCAACAAGCACGCATGACTCTACAAACTTATGCAGGACAAGCAGGCGATCGCTTGGAAGTGGAAACCCGTCAACCAGCCTTACAAGCAATGGACGCTGTAGACTCGGAAGAAAATATTACAGAATCACTAACAGTAATAGCTGGACTCAAAATAAATATTGGCAGTAAAAAGAATTGGACAGATGGCGGGTTAGAAATTGTCAAAGAAACTATCAAAGGACTGCGAAATTTAGTTGAAAAAGCTCTTAAAGATGGTTTAGTAACTCTAGAATTTAGTGCGGTTGATGAGCAGTTAAAAGCTATGCTACCAGAACTGCAAAAAGCATTTAACTCAGTACAAAAATATATTAATCAAGAAAAACGCCGTTCTCGTGTTCTGGACTTTGCAGATTTAGAAGTTGGCGCACTGCGAGCTTTACAAGATGAGCAAGTACAGTTTTATTATGGTCAACGTTGGCGAGCTTTTTTAGTTGATGAATTTCAGGATACTAACCCTGTTCAGTCGGAAATATTACAACGATTAACACAAAATACTTTACTAACTATTGTTGGTGATGCTAAACAATCAATTTATGGCTTTCGCCGTGCGGATGTGGAAGTATTTCGTAGTTGGTGTGATCGCATTGTTAACAGTGGCGGAAATGAACAAGTTTTAACTACTAGCTTCCGTACTCACAAACTACTGATAGATAATATCAACAGTATATTTACTCCATTGCTAGGCGATTTACACCAAGATTTAGATGCTCATCGTGCAGACTGCCCTAATTCTTACCCCCCAGTACAAGTTTATACTGTAGAAGCCGATTCAGACATCAATAAACCTCAACGTTTAAGAGTAGAAGCTTATCATCTAGCAGAACTCCTCAAACAAATGCTAGATGATCAAACCCCTGTTTATGATAAAAAAACTCAGACGCTCCGTCCAATTCAGTCTGGAGATATTGCAATATTGTCTCGCACTTGGAAACCTTTGGCAGATTACGGTGAAGCTTTGGAAAGTGTGGGAGTTCCCGTTGCTTTGGCTGGGGGTGGTAATTTACTTGCGACAAGGGAAGCTAAAGATGGTTGGGCATTGTTGCGTTTTTTGGCAGATCCCAGTGACGATTTAGCTTTAGTCGCAGTTTTGCGTAGTCCGTTTTTTGCAGTTAGTGATAGGGTTCTGTTTACTTTCATTCAAAGTCAAGAAGAAAATGACAAGACAGAACAAGGTGAACAATCAAAAACTAACTGGTGGCAGAAACTAAAATCGTCTGATATTCCCGAATTGCAGCGACCAGTACAAGTGTTGGGTCAACTGTTGCGCGATCGCAATTTAGAACCTCCAACTCGCCTTCTACAAATAGCAAATCATCTAACTGGCTACACTGCTGTGATTACTAACTTACCTGGTGCGGCACGGCGAGAAGCTGACTGGCGAGGTTTTGTAGAATTAGTACAGCAATTAGAACATGGCAGTAGTGATGTTTTTGCCGCAGTACGCCGTCTCAAGCGATTAGCAGCAGCAGAAATAGAAATACCTCGTTTACCTGTATCCGCTAATGATGCAGTGGCTTTAATGACTATCCATGCTGCCAAAGGTTTGGAGTGGTCAGTAGTAGTTATTCCTGATTTAGCTCGTTCCCAACCCCACACCAGCGAAACAGTTTATTTTGACCCTGCTTATGGTGTTGCTTTGAAGCTAGAGAACGAGCAAGGTGAAACGCAAAAGCCTGTGCTATACACTTGTTTGGAGCATTTGCGGAAACAGAGGGAAGACGCAGAGACTTTACGGGTACTGTACGTAGCTTTAACCCGTGCGCGAGATCAACTAATTCTAACTGCAACCGATGAATCTGGTGGTAGCTTATCTAGGCTGGTAACTGGTTTAGCGGCTGCGGGAATTAGTATAAATACGATTCCTTTTAATCCAGAATTAGCAGAACCTCCAGTTCCACCAGAACCACCTTTACCACAAAAACCTCATAGTTTATTAATTAACTCTGTTGGCTCTGGTTTATTTGAATTGCCTGTGACTGCTTTAAGTGAATATGCTCAATGTCCCCAAAAATTTGCATATCGGTTTATACAAGGTCATCCAGGAATTGGCTCAGGAATTGGCACAGCAAGACGAGTGGGAACTTTGGCACACTTGGCTTTAGAACGGGGTATCCGTGACTTAGAAACATTAGCAGGATTTGATGTTAGTCTGCCAAAAGAATCAGTCAGTGAGGCTTTGCAGTTAGCACAGCGATTTGATGAGGTGGCAGATTTTACCCCATTTAAACAAGGCCAGTGGGAGTTATCTGTAAATTTGAATGTTGGACGTTTGACTTTTAACGGTATTGTTGATTTGTTGGGGGATGATTGGGTACTAGACTTTAAAACTGACCAAGAAATAGATCCACAACATCACCGCTTTCAGCTTTGGGCTTATACAGAAGCAACAGGACGCACTAATGCCCACATAGCCTACCTGCGACATGACTATTTGCACACGTTTAGCACTGAAGAATTGCAAACCACTGGTCAAGAAGCAAGAATTTTAGTCCAAAATATTTTAGATGGACATTTCCTTGCAAATCCTTCCCATAATAATTGCAGCTTTTGCGTTTATCAGGAAATTTGTGACGAACGTTATCAACCAACAGGTGAAGCAGCAGAGTCAACTGTCTTTCAACTGACAGAGACAGATACTCAAGAACAGGAATACAGCGAAACAAAGAAAAATTCCTCTTCATCAGCAAAGTTATCGTCTGAGGTGAATAAGCAGACTGAACAACCAAATATTGCTGAGTATGAGCTTATAGTAACTAAAATTAGCAGCTACTTTCCCCAAGTAACAGAACTGTATTATCGTCTGATTATAGTTCCATGCTCTCATACTGAAAAAATCAACTTTCAACAAATTGCCAAAATCAGTAACAATAGATACGTCAACGTTAATCTAGAATTAAGTCGAGAGCTATTAGAGTTGACACAAAGGCAGCGTCCATTAAAAGTAGAAGAGTTATTCAGAAAAATAATTGGGAAACCTGATAATAGGGTAATTTTTTTAGAACATTGGGAAATTCTGTTTGATGCTTCTCTCAAGCTTGAACCCTTACAGTGTCTTTTGAAATTAGCCCGTGATCGCATTATTGTGGCTAAATGGGACGGTATTGTTGAGAACAATCACTTAATGTATGGTGAATTAGGTCATCCTGAGTACCGTCGTTATCCTGTTAAGGATTTTTTAATTGTTAACCTGGAACAGCTTTAAGCCGACTACAGCTAATCACTAGATCCAAAAAGGTGCTATGAAATACGGTGAGTTAATCCAATTTGAACCGATTGAGACTGTAATTCAATTACAGGATGCTAGTGAATTAGCTGAAGCACAGCGACTGGTTTCTACCTATGTAATTTCTCAAGAGATGGCAGATCGTCTAGCATCTGTAGTTTTTCCGAATTTGCAATTTGAGCAGCCTGCTGATAATAAAGGTATTCTGGTTGTCGGAAATTACGGTACAGGTAAGTCGCATTTGATGTCAGTCATAAGTGCGATCGCAGAATATCCAGAACTGTCTAATTCTCTGCAAAATCTTCAAGTTGCTGAAAGTGCGCGTGCCATTGCTGGTAAGTTTAAGGTGATTCGCATAGAACTCGGTTCGACAACAATGGATTTGCGGGAAGTTGTCTGTTCCCAGTTAGAAGCAGCACTCTCAGATTGGGGGATAGAATTTCAGTTTCCCTCAAGGGATTCTATCCCCAATCATAAAGGTGTTTTTGAAGATATGATGGCACTTTTTTACACACAGTTTCCTGATCAGGGGTTACTGTTTGTGGTGGATGAACTGCTGGATTATTTACGCAGTCGCAAAGACCAAGCTTTAATTCTTGACCTCGGTTTTTTGCGAGAATTAGGTGAAGTTTGTAAAGATTTGAGATTCCGCATTATTGCAGGTTTGCAAGAAACTTTGTTTGATAATCCGCGTTTTGCATTTGAAGCTGATGCAATTCGTCGAGTTAAAGACCGTTTTGAGCAAACTTTAATTGCGCGGAGAGATATTAAATATGTAGTCGCGGAACGTCTATTAAAGAAAACAGCAGATCAACTGACAAAAATTCGAGAACATTTAACTCCTTTCGCTAAGTTTTACAGCAGTATGAACGAGCGAATGGATGAATTTGTGAATCTTTTTCCTATACATCCAGATTATATTGATACATTTGAGCGCATTACTGTGGCTGAGAGGCGGGAAGTTTTGAAAACTCTGTCTTTTGCAATGCGGAAATTGGTTAGCCAAAATATTCCCCAAGATGCACCAGGTTTAATCGGCTATGATAGCTACTGGGACACACTCAAAGAAAATGCTTCCTTTCGCTCCATTCCTGATATTCGTGCAGTGATTGATTGTTCTCAGGTATTAGAAGCACGCATTCGTCAAGCTTTCACTCGTCCTATTTATAAGCCGATGGCATTGCGAATTATCGCAGCTTTATCAGTACATCGGTTGACTGTGGGTGATATTTACTCGCCTTTAGGTGCAACAGCGGATGAGTTAAGAGATAGCTTATGTCTCTATGACCCAATAGTAGCAGAGTTAGGTGGTGAACCTGCGGATGATTTGCTATCTCAAATTGAAACGGTCTTACGAGAAATTCACAAAACTGTTAGTGGTCAGTTTATTTCCTCAAACACTGATAATCGTCAATATTATATTGATTTAAAGAAAACAGATGACTATGATGCTCTAATTGATAAACGAGCAGAAAGTCTTGATAGTTCACAGTTAGATAAATATTATTTTTTAGCACTCAAGCAAGTGCTGGAATGTACAGACCAAACTTATGTGACTGGTTATCGCATTTGGTTGCATGAATTAGAGTGGACGACTAAAAAAGCTACTCGCCAAGGCTATTTGTTTTTTGGTGCGCCAAATGAACGTTCTACCGCCGCACCAGCAAGAGATTTTTATCTGTACTTTATCCCACCTTTTGATCCACCACCTTATAAAAAATCCAAAAATGCTGATGAGGTTTTTTTTGAATTAACAAAGCCTGATGATACATTTCGGCAGAATTTAGATAAGTATGCTGCTGCATTAGATTTAGCTTCAACTTCATCGGGACAAGCTAAGAGAAGTTATGAAGATAAAGCCAAAGGCTTTTTACGTAATTTGGTTAATTGGCTACAAGAAAACATAACTACAGCTTTTGAAGTTACTTACCAAGGGAAAACTAAGCCTTTCTTGGAATGGATGAAGGGTGTAAAAGCCGTGAGTGGTGCGCGTGCTAATGTGCGCGATATTCTCAATACAATTAGTTCTGGCTGTTTGGTGAGTCACTTTGCCGATCAAGCACCAGAATATCCTAGTTTTAATGTTTTGATTACCAGTGCAAACAGAAGTCAAGCTGCACAGGATGCTTTGCGTTTCATGAAGGGGAGTAGTAAAACCCAGCAAGCGATCGCAGTTCTTGATGCCTTAGAATTACTTGATGGCGATAAGCTGAATATTCACGGCTCTAAATATGCCAAATATATTTTGTCTTTGTTGCAGCAAAAGGGTTCTGGTCAAGTTCTCAACCGTGCGGAAATTTTTCAGGATGTGTTTGGTGTAGAGTATATGGCGGCTGGACAATATCGCCTAGAACCGCAGTGGGTGGTAGTTTTGTCAGCAGCATTAGTTTACAATGGGGATATAGTATTAGCTATTCCAGGTAACAAGTTTGATGCTAATAATTTGGATGCTTTGGTAACTACTTCTGTTGAAGAATTAATAAACTTTAAGCATTTTGAACAGCCGAAAGATTGGAATTTAGCTGCACTTAGAGCATTATTTGAACTATTAGGATTAGTGCCAGGAATGGCTCAGTTAATCACTCAAGGTCAAGCTGAACCAGTGCAAGAATTTCAGAAAGCTGTTACTGAAACAGTTAATCAAATTGTATTAGCACGGCAGCAATTACAAACTGGTTTAATTTTCTGGGGACGAAATCTTTTAACTGATGTCTTAAAAGATGAATATCGTTCTAATTTAGACCGAACTAAAACTTTTTTGGAGTCACTGCAATCTTTTACTACTCCAGGTAAACTGAAAAACTTCCGCTATCAAGAACAAGAAATTTCTACACACCGTAGTGGTTTGCAAGCCTTGGCAGAAATTACCGCACTGCAAGATTTACTCACTAATTTAGCACCAATTTCATCTTATCTCACCACAGCCGAAGCCGTGTTACCAAGTCAGCATCCTTGGTTAGCGAAAATGCGACAGGTGCAAGGAGAAATTCTGGCAGATATGTTAAATTCCCAGAAGCGTACTGCGGCTAATTTTCGCCAACAAACCCTGCGAAAACTCACAGAACTCAAGCAGAGTTACATCCAAGATTATATGGCATTGCATACCACTACGCGACTAGGTAGAAATGAAGAAGATATCAAAAATCAGTTAGTGCAGGATGGGCGATCGCAAACTTTACAAAAATTGGCGACAATAGATTTAATGCCAGCTAGTCAGTTACGGGAATGGCAAGAAAATCTAGCAGGTTTAAAAAGTTGTGCTGTATTGACTGAACAGGAATTACAAGCCACAGCCATTTGTCCCCACTGTCAGTTTAAACCAGCCAGTGAGAACTCAGACACACCAGCTAGTAGCGGGTTAGCCAAGCGGGAAACAGAGTTAGCGGAAATTTTGGCGAACTGGACGCAAACACTACTGACGAATTTGGAAGACCCAACAACGCGAGAAAATTTGAATTTGCTTAAACCTGAACAAAGACAGTTAGTAGATGAGTTTTTGACATCGCGGACTTTACCTAACCCATTGACAAATGAGTTTATTCATGCAGTTAAGGAAGTGCTTTCCGGTTTAGCGAAAGTGGTAGTGAAGACGCAAGATTTACAAAAAGTTTTACTTGCAGGTGGTTCACCTTGTACTGTAAAAGAAATGAAGGAGCGTTTTGATGATTATCTTGGCGACCTTGCAAGAGGTAAGGATTTAAGTAAGGTCAGGATTGTTGTTGAATAAAATAATCCCAGGCTTAACTTCCTTCTAGCTTCCTGGTAGGGGGAGTTTATTCTGAGAGAATTTTCTCTAGGAATTGGGAGTGCTTGAGAGAAGACAATATAAACCAAAGCAGAGTCATCAAATGGAAGGACAGCAAATACCACTAGATATTCAACTTAATACAAATTCTGAAGAAAAAGGTACAGTTAAGTGCCTTGGTATGACTTTTGAAAGTGATGAGGCACGCCGAGCTTATTTTACAGAAAAGTTGCGTGAGAAATTACAAGACCCAGAATTTCGCCAGATAGAGGGATTTCCTATTGGTGAAGATGAAGATATTTCGGCACTTTCTGATCCACCTTACTATACTGCCTGTCCTAATCCGTTTATTGAAGATTTTATTAATTATTGGCATCAAGAAAAAGATAATAATTCTTCTTGTGATACTGATGAATATCATCGTGAACCCTTCGCTGCCGATGTAAGTGAAGGGAAAAATGACCCGATTTATAATGCTCATTCCTATCATACGAAAGTGCCGCATAAGGCGATTATGCGTTATATTTTGCACTATACAGAACCTGGAGATATTATTTTTGATGGTTTTTGTGGGACGGGAATGACGGGTGTTGCAGCACAGTTGTGTGGTGATAAAGCAACAGTGGAATCTTTGGGTTATAAAGTACAGACTGATGGCACTATTTTGGATGAAAATGGTAAAGCTTTTTCTAAACTAGGTGCTAGACGGGCGATTTTAAATGACCTTTCGCCAGCAGCTACATTTATTGCTTATAACTATAATACGCCTGTTGATGTGGCGAAGTTTGAAAAAGAAGCAAAGCGGATTTTAGCTGAGTTAGAAAAGGAATGCGGCTGGATGTATTGGACACTTCATAATTTCAAGCCAGAACAAATTGAAAAGGCAGTTTCAACACTAAAAAAATCTAATAATCCACAAGTTGATATTCAAAATTCTGGTTTATCTTTTGCCAGAATTAATTATACTGTTTGGTCTGATGTTTTTACTTGTCCTGAATGTGCGGGTGAGGTAGTTTATTGGGATGCAGCAGTGGATCATGTAACAAATCAAGTGCATGACCAATTTTTATGCCCATATTGTAATGCTCAATTGACTAAAAATAAAATGGAGAGAGTCTTAGTAACTCGCTTCGACTCCGTTATTAATCAGACTGTTAAACTAGTAAAACAAATACCTGTGCTGATTAACTACTCTGTTGGTAAGAAACGATTTGAAAAAACACCAGATGCATTTGACTTATTAATCATAGATATAATTGAAAATAGGGAAATTTTAAAATGGTTTCCCACAGAAAAAATGATGTTCAAGGGAACTAAGTGGGGCGATACTTGGCGTTCTGGATATCATAGTGGTATTACCCATGTATATCACTTTTATACAAAGCGAAATATGTGGATATTTGCAGATATCAAAGAGCGTGTGTTAAATAGCAAATTTATTAATTTACTATTTATAATCACTTCTATGCTTGACAGAATGAGCAAAAAAAACCGTTATATGCCACAGCATAGGGGCAATAAAAATAGAGAAGTTGTCGGCCCACTTTCCGGAACGCTGTATATTCCGACATTCTCACTAGAAATTAATCCTATAGATTATATTTCAAGTCAAATAACAAAAGTTAAAAAAGCCTTTTTATTTCCCAAAAAATATGATTCACTAGTACAGTGCATTTCTTCTAGTTGTTGTCGAATTCCTGATTCTTCTATTGACTATATATTTACTGACCCTCCTTTTGGAGGGAATTTAATATATTCAGAACTAAATTTTATATGCGAAGCTTGGTTAAGAGTTTTTACAAATAATACAATTGAAGCTGTTGTTAATAATCTTCAAAATAAAACTTTGACAGATTATCAACATTTGATGCAGCTTTGTTGCATAGAATTTTATCGAATTCTCAAACCAGGACACTGGATAACAGTAGAATTTCATAATTCGCAAAATAGCGTTTGGAATGCTATTCAAGAAGCAATGCAAGAAGCTGGTTTTGTTATTGCTGATGTCCGTACTTTAGATAAGCAAAAAGGAACAACTAAGCAGTTATCTTATATAAGTGGTGCTGTCAAACAAGACCTTGTAATTTCTGCCTATAAACCCACAAAAAACTTTGAAGAAAACTTCAAGCTCGAAGCAGGAACAGAAGAAGCTTGCTGGGAATTTATCCGCAACCATTTACAAAAACTACCCACATTCGTTCCTAAAGATGGAAAAGCAGAAACCATCGTCGAACGTCAGAATTATTTATTATTTGATCGCATGGTAGCATTTCACATCCAACGTGGTATAACAGTTCCCCTGTCCGCTTCTGAATTTTATGCTGGATTAGTACAACGTTTTACTGAAAGAGACGAAATGTATTTTCTTCCAGAGCAGGTAGCAGAATACGATAAAAAACGTATGACAGTAAAAGAAATTCTCCAATTAGAATTAGTCGTCAGTAACGAAGAAACAGCCGTACAGTGGTTGAAGCAACAACTTACCAAAAAGCCTCAAACTTTCCAAGAAATACACCCTCAATTTATGCTTTCAAAAGCGGCATGGTCAAAAGTAGAAAAACCTTTAGAACTTTCGGAACTTTTAGAGCAGAACTTCCTACTTTATGGCGGTAAAGACGCAATCCCTAAGCAAATAGTTTCTTGGCTAAAACAGTCTTCACTTCACCGAGATAAGATTAATAAAATTGAACAGAATTTGCCACCTGATGCTATCGGGCTAGAAACAAATGACTCAGTGTTAATTACTGCCGCTAAGGATAAATGGTATGTCCCTGACCCAAACAGAGCAATAGATTTAGAAAAATTACGTGAAAAAGCTTTACTCAAAGAATTCGAGGAATATCGTCAAAGTAAGCAAAAGAAACTCAAAATATTTCGTTTAGAAGCTGTACGTGTAGCTTTTAAAAAAGCATGGCAGGAGCGAAATTATCAACTAATTGTTGATGTAGCCAAGAAAATACCAGAAACTGTACTGCAAGAAGACCAAAAATTAATTATGTTGTATGACAACGCTCTTAACAGATTAGAGGAATAAGATAATTTTGGATTCTGGGTTGTAAGTTATTGCAGAGAAATTATATCTCTTATATGGTGGATATTACCTGCCCTTTCATGGATAGATGCAAATAAATAGTAAAAGATACTACATTATATGTGTCTGACCCACCCTAATTAGGGCTTGCTGAAAAACTCCCGCAAGCGAACCTAGATGCCACACAGTGCGAAAAATGGTAGTTTCGGAGGTTGGTTTCCAAATTCACCCCCTGGTTTTCCATACAAATGCAAGGATTTTGAGGATTTAAATACCATAACCTTGCACTTCCTTGTTCTAAAAATACGTAAAACCCTTATTGATACTGGATTGCAGCTTTAATCAGCAAGCCCTAATTACGAGGTATATCCGTATAATATGTAGCAGTATTTTCCAGGTAAAACCTTATTATCTATGCTCACCCAAGTATTGCAAACTTACCCCCAGCCTATCGCTTACGCTTATGCCAACATCTACCGTACCCGTTCTCAAGCAGAAAAATTAGACCAAATTCTCCGTTGTGCTGAAGTTACTACTCGTTACCTCTGTGCGTTAGCCATAGCATCCTTTGCCGCACGAGAAGATACAACAGTTTCACCACCTCCGGCTTTAACAGAATTTCGTGGCAATTTAGCTTTTGGTCACTTTCTCAGTGTTGTCCAAGCAATTTCTAGCCTTAGTACTCGCCATCCGTTACAGCTTCTATTTTCCCAGTGTGTTCAGAATAAAAAGAGTATCGCCAAAGGTAAATTAGAAACATTACTAAACCTGAGAAACGATGTTGGTCACGACTTAAGAGGCTTAAATGAAACCAGTGCCACTACAATTTTAAATTCACAAGACCCACTTACAACACTCGAAGAATTACTACAAGGAATTCTTAGCCTATGTGAGTTACCTCTATTTTTAGTTGATACTCAAAAGCCAATTCGCCGGGTTATGTACATGGTTCGGCTGCTGCTGATGGGGGAACAAAGCGAACCTATGCCAGAGGAGATTGCTATTTGTGAGTGGTTTTCAGATCAAAAAAGGTTATATGTTGGTACAAAAGAGGGCGCACTTTTACTTTACCCAATGTTGGTGTGGGGTTTAGAACGCGATCGCGCTGCCCAAAGTATTTACCTGATAGATAAAGTTGCTACAGAAAAACTTACGTATCAATCCTTGGCTGCTGTCAGTCCACCAACAGAACCACCAATACCAAATGATTTGTTGCGAGTACTGCAAGGTGAACCTGTGCCGATTGAAGCGATAACGCTAAATGATGGCAGAAGCTTTTTAGAGGCTTGGAAAGAACGGCAAGAACTTATTATTACAGGTAAAACAAACGTTTCCCGGAACGTGGGTTGGACGGAATTAGACCAGCAAACTCTGCACTGGTACAGCAAGATTTTAAAGGCAAAGCTTAACTTAGAAATCTTAAATGAGCAGGGAATAGGAATTGACTGGAACAACCCAATAGAAGTAATTCGCCAAAATTTACTTGATGGAAGGAGAGAAGTTACACCCGACGATTTGCACCAGTTAACGCTGCTATTTGGCAATGGTAAAGAAATTCACCGCAAAATAGGACGAGAAATTCTCGACTTACGCGCAAGATTAACAACTGAAGGACGTTGGGATAAACGAGAAGAATTAACTGAAAACTTACTCCAATCACTGCGGAAAGCTATTGATTTTATTACCCAGCACAACCCTATTGAAGGGTTATCTACAGATAATCTCCAGACACCCACCGGTTCTGCTGACTATATTGCTGTCCGCGAAGCTTTGATCAACCTAATTATTCACCAGGACTACACAGACCAACGCACAGTTGCACAAATCGAACTAGAACCACATCGTACAATTATGGTCAATGCAGGTGCATCGCTAGTATCAAAACAGGACTTAATGAATGGTGGAACCAGCACAGCCCGCAATCCACTAATTGCTCGTGCTTTGAAATTAATAGGTTTTGCTGAACTTGGTGGTTCTGGCTTGCGGGAAGTCCATCGTGTCTGGCGCAATGCTCAACGCCGTCCTCCAAATGTGTCAACTGATGAACAACACAACCGTTTCCGCATTGAACTTGATTCCCGACCATTAAAAATTATCGCCGATACTTTCTGGAAGCAGCGTTTAGGTGTTACTGTTACCCCCGAAGCTGCAAAAATTTTAGGGCTTTTAGGTAATGCCCCTGCGGGAATGACTCTCGATGCTATTTGTTCAGGTACTGGTGCTAACAGTGATGATGTAATAGTAATGTGCCAATATCTACAAACACAGATGCTTATTGACCATGAAACTGAGTTATATAAGCTTAAACCTCATTTGGTGGAACTAGCGAGAGAGGCTCCTTAATGAGTATCACTTGGTTTTGGAGTGAAGAACATCGCCAAATATGCAAAATCATTGAAACCCAAACACTTTGGGGCAATACCTTTCATCGCATCTGGCTACCCAACCAAGATACTGTCATCCGTGTTTGTGCAGACAAACTAAAACCCCTAGCCGATGCAGCAACCAACACTCCCGCAGGTATCGCTTATATTGTCACATCAGCCCGCATTGCAGATGCACTAACTCAAGATGTACTCCTAGCACCAATTGAATCGGCTGTAATTCCCTTACCGCATCAAATTAAAGCATTATCAACAGCAGTTTCTAGTTCTAGTAATAGCGTCCGCTACCTCCTAGCTGATGAAGTTGGACTGGGTAAAACCATAGAAGCTGGGCTAATTATGCGGGAACTGAAACTGCGGGGAATGGTGCGGCGTATTTTGATTGTCGCCCCTAAAGGTTTAGTCAGCCAGTGGGTAAGTGAAATGCGGCTGCATTTCAACGAAGAATTTCAATTACTCCTCCCCGAAGACATCAAAACTTTGCAGCGTCTCTATCCTAATCCAGAAAACCCAAACCCGTGGAATCGCTTTAACCAAGTGGTTTGTCCAATGGATTCAGTCAAACCAATGGATAAACGCCGGGGTTGGACAAAAGAACAACTAGCAGAATATAACCGCGATCGCTTTGAAGATTTAATTGCCGCAGCTTGGGATTTAGTCATAGTAGACGAAGCCCATCGTTTAGGCGGTAGTACCGACCAAGTAGCCCGTTATAAACTCGGTCAAGGACTAGCTGAAGCCGCACCTTACTTATTACTGCTTTCTGCTACACCCCATCAAGGTAAAACCGATGCTTTTTATCGTCTGATTTCTCTGTTAGATCCTGTCTCCTTCCCCGACATTTCCAGCATTACACGGGAACGGGTACAACCTTACGTGATTCGTACCGAAAAACGCCGTGCTATAAATGCCCAAGGAGAACAGTTATTTAAACCAAGACAAACTCAGCTTATACCAGTTTCTTGGTCAGCAAAAAATCGCCAGCATCGCCAACTTTACGAAGCTGTTACCGACTACGTGCGTGAAGGTTATAACCAAGCATTAAAACAGAAAAAAAGTTATGTTGGCTTTTTAATGATTTTGATGCAACGGTTAGTAACATCCTCCACCCATGCTATCCGCACCACTTTAGAAAGGCGCTTAGAAGTCCTGCGCGAACCAGAAGAACAACTAACCCTCTTCCCCATGTTTGCAGCAGAGGAATGGTCAGAAATGGACGGACAGGAACAGGTTGATTCATTGTTGACAACTCGGCTGAAAGCATTTAAAAACGAAAAAGCCGAGGTGGAACTATTACTAGAAGCTGCAAAACGCACAGAAGCCGCAGGTGCAGACCCCAAGGCGGAAGAGTTACTAGACTGGATTTATCGGCTGCAACAGGAAGAAAGCGACCCTGACATCAAAGTTTTGATTTTTACGGAATTTGTTCCTACCCAACAAATGCTACGGGAATTTTTAACTCAGCGTGGTATTTCTGTAGTTTGTCTCAATGGTTCAATGGGGATGGAGGAACGCAAACAAGTTCAAGAATCCTTTGCCCAAGACATTCGCATTTTAATTTCTACTGATGCAGGTGGAGAAGGATTAAATTTGCAGTTCTGCCACGTAGTCGTTAACTACGATATTCCTTGGAACCCCATGCGATTAGAACAACGCATTGGTAGGGTAGACCGAATTGGACAAACCTACAGCGTCCGCGCTTTGAACTTTGTGTTTGAAGACACAGTAGAATACCGCGTCCGTGAGGTACTGGAAGAAAAGCTGGCAATTATTCTCAACGAGTTTGGTGTAGATAAAACTGGCGATGTCTTGGATTCAGCACAAGCCGGACAGATATTTGACGACTTGTACATCGAAACCCTGATTAACCCAGAAATTTTAGATACTAAAGTTCAAGAAGTTGTTAGTCGCGTACAACAACAGCTTGTAGTAGCCAAAGAAAGTACAGCAATTTACCAAACAAACGAAGAACTAGACCCTACAGCCGCACAACAATTAATAGACCATCCCATTCCCCATTGGGTAGAACAGATGACGATCAATTATTTGCGATCGCATGGTGGCATAGTTGAAAAACAAGGTGAAACTTGGAATTTAACGTTACCCACAGGTGAACAGTTAAAAAATGTTGTTTTTAATGCAACAGAAATAACAGCCGCAGCCAATGCCCAACACTTAACTTTAGAAGATTCTCGGATTCGAGGCATGGTCATGGCGAAACAAGTTTTCGCCGAAGGGCAACCCATACCTTGTATTTCCATACCAAACTTACCAGGAGATGTCCAAGGATTTTGGTCACTGTGGCGAATTGCCGTATATACCGAAGATTGGAATCAGCAAAGGATGATGCCCTTATTTCTTAATGATGATGGACGAGTTTTTTTACCTACAGCCCGGTATATTTGGGAACAATTATTAGCAGAGGAAGTAGAGATTCAAAAACACCTCAGTGGAGAAGAAGCAACAACAGCATTTGGCATAGTCTGGGAAACGGCATTAATTCAAGGTAAGGGCATTTATGAGGAACTGCTACGAAAACATCACCAACAGCTTGAGAAAGAACGTGAAAAAAATATGTATGCTTTTGCAGCCAGAAAGCGTGCGATAGAACGTATTGGACTGCCTCAAGTGAGAGATTACAGATTGACACAACTTACCCAAGAAGAACAAACTTGGAATAAAACAATACAGCATAAATCTGAAATTACACCGGAATTGATACCGTTGTTGCTAATACGTGTGGAGAATTATTCGTGAACTGGCGTAATCAAATCTTAAAAGAATTTACATCACAGGTAGCAAATCTGACGTTAGTTGCAGACCCAGACGACTTACTCACGGAAGCAGAGATGTTGCAACAAATACAAGACAGAGGTTTTAAGATAGTCCATTTTGAAGATGCAATTTCTTTCCGCTACATTTACGAATCTCAATATCGTCCTCAGCAAGAACAAGGTACAGCTTTAGATTTAGTAATTGTCGTTAACAACGATATACAAGAGTTACGCTTGTTGCCCTATGACCTAGTACAAGCAGGACGACAAGTTGCTTTCAGTATAGGAAGTCTATTTCCCAATCTTAGCTACAGCGCAGTTAATTCCTTAAACCGCAGCGATTTTGATGCACTATATCAAGCACAGGTACAACATAACCCAGCACCATTAGGGGAAAATGCTACTAAGGATTTTGTGCTACGTTATGTTTACAACATTGACTCCAGCTTAATCCAGCAAACATCGGATTTACTACTAATTCTTTTACGCTGGCACTATCGGGAACAAAGACTACCAGAAATTTTATGCGATCGCTTCATTCAAACTCTGGGCGAACGCCAGCTATTTTCCAGCTTACCCCTAGAAACGATCATTTGCGATCGTCAAGCCTTCTTTAACTTTTTGCAGCAAGCTTGGCCAGAATTCGTTCGTCAGCACCTAGTAAAGTCAAACCAAGTCTCTGAGGCAACTGGTACTTATAGCACGGCAACTAAATTTCCTTTTGACAATCAAGATATTCGCGTTTACATCAACCATCTTTTTTTAGAAGGTTATCTCCAGCCTATAGACGCTGATCAACTAAAAATAAAAACCACAAACTTAGAATCCAATTCTTGGATAAAAGTAGGTTTGAGTTTTGACCCAAAAGTTGACCAACAGAGACGCTTACAAGGTTTATTAGAATCTCTAGATTCATCCATTCCTGCCAGTGATGCCAAGCACCAAGATTGGCTGAAATTTGGTGCAGCTTGGGCAAAATTGATAGTTTTGTGGCATCAAGAGAAGATATCAGATTTTCATGAACACTTTCTGACCCTGCAAGAAAAGGTAGACAATGCCTTTTTTAGTTGGATAAATTCGCGCTATGGCACACTTTACAATCAGCCACCAATTTCGCCTGTAATGTTACACCAAATTCCGCGTTTTTTAAGACGGAATTTAGAAGCATCAAAAACCAATAAAGTAGCATTAATAGTATTAGATGGTTTAGCTTTAGACCAATGGTTAGTGCTGAAGGATGTACTACTTACACAAAATCATCAATTAAAGTTTCACGATGAAACAGTATTTGCATGGCTACCAAGCATCACTTCCATCTCCAGACAAGCAATATTTGCAGGTAAACCTCCGATTCTTTTTCCCAATAGCTTGGAAACCACAGCTAAGGAAGAATCACTCTGGAAGCAATTCTGGACTGATCAAGGCTTTAATCTCATGGAAGTAGGCTATGCTAAGGGACTGGGCGAAATAGATAGTCTTTCATTGGTAGAACAAAAACTATCCCCTAAATTACGGGTGATAGGTTTGGTGGTGGATAAAGTCGATAAAATCATGCACGGGATGCAACTAGGTACTGCGGGGATGCACAACCAAGTACGCCAATGGGCAGAACTGGGATGGATGGCGAATTTGATAAACTTGCTGCTGGCACAAAAATTTCAAATTTTTCTGACCTCTGACCACGGTAATATTGAGGCAACTGGTATTGGACAGCCCAGAGAAGGTGCGATCGCTGATTTACGTGGAGAAAGAGTGCGAGTTTACTCAGACCCTATTTTAAGAGCAAAAGTGAAAAGTGAATTCCCCAATGCAATTGAGTGGCAACCTTTAGGATTACCAGAAAAATATTTACTGCTTTTGGCACACGGTCGCCAAGCTTTTATTCAAGAAGGGAAACAAATTGTTGCTCATGGTGGTATTTCTGTTGAGGAGTTAGTAGTACCATTTATTAGCGTTTCAGTTTAATCCAAATGAGCAGGCGGGTAGAAGTTGGTTTTAGTCAGCGTATTCAATTAAATTGGTTGGAACTTACAGCCAACCTTCTTTTAGCTGGTTCTACACGCTCAGAAATTCAAACCGCACTCGATGAGTTTTTACAAGATAAAGTTTCAGTTGGCAGTGAAAGTAAATCTAGTGGACGCAGAAAGACCATTTCGATACTTCTGAAAATATGGGTTGGAGTGCCAAAAAACCTAGAACCTTTGCGAAATGAAGCTTTGGAACTTTTAAGAATCAGCCCATCTCATCAACACATAGTCATACATTGGGGTATGGCTATGGCTGTTTACCCATTTTTTGGAATTGTTGCAGAAAATGTTGGGCGATTAATAAGATTACAAGGTCTATTTGCAGCAGCTTCAGTACAAAGACGTATCAAAGAACAGTTAGGTGAAAGAGAAACAGTATCACGCGCAACTCAACGTCTACTGCGCTGTTTTGTTGATTGGGGAGTCTTGCAAGACACTAATGAAAAAGGTATATATCAACCAGCATCAGTGCAATTAGTCGATAACAGGAGACTGGTAGCATGGCTAATAGAAGCAGTTTTAATAGCAAGTAATTCTAATTCCCAAGCTTTAGGTGTAATTAGCCAAACACCCGCATTATTTCCTTTTATTGTCAGTCCCATCAACTTGAGAGATTTAGAAAAAAATCAAAGGCTAGAATTTTTCTGTCAAGGTCTTGATGAAAATATGGTGATGTTGCGGAGCTAGTAAGGACTATTCCTAAAAGAGAAAATGTAGTAGCCTATTATTAGCTAGGCTTCTGACGCTTCGCCATTGTTACAAAAGGCAGGAAACAGTGAGGACATTCACCTTGTACCCAATCTGCGGGAATAGGAAAAGGTGTTTCACAGTTAGTACACTTCGTTAACAAGCGTAAATTATGGGGATGTCTTCGTCCAGTGTAGCCATCACACCTGATTTTATCCTTTAACTGCCAATCAACCCGATGACAAGGAGATTCTGCATAGCAAGCCCCACATAACCTAATTGGTCTAGGCTTCATCGTCATTCCCTGAGATGGGAGCATCTCCATTAACCTATCCACATTAACTCCCACCACAGAGGACAAAGCCTCCAACTCTTGTAGAGTAGGAAAAGGATTGAAATACAACTTTTCCCAACGTAAAATAACTGCACCGAGTCCAGTCAATTTACCCAACTGGGTAGAGGTTAAATAATTTTCTCGGCGAAAACGACCTAAGAAATGACTTAAACTTTCTCCATCCAGGGGTTCTACCTCAAAAAAACGAGGTTCATCCGCAGCAATTTCCATTATTCAAACCAATCTAAAACTTCAGTTAAAGTCTCTTTATCTATTTTCTTCAATCCTTTTCTCAAGGCTAAAATTGAAGCTCTTCTCAATACCCGATCTACTAAACCAATTTTGCCACTGGTTTTTTGATACAAAGGTAATAAAGTTTCATTTCTTGTGAGATTAGAAGGGAGAGGTAAACGTAAAACCTCTTCTTCCCAAATTTTTACTAATTCAGAAAATCTTTTCTCTGATACTAATGGTAATCTATAACATTCAATAAATCGATCATGAATGTAAGGCTCTTTTTTAATTAGATTATCCAAACCATCCGTACCTACAAGAACAATGGAAATTCTCAGCAAGTCGTAAATTCGGGCAATTTCACTAAAAGTATTCAACTTGAGAAAATTTGCTTCATCAATAATTAGCATTTCCACTTTAGATTCTTTGAGTAGTCTTTGTACCCGTCTTCTGATATCAGTAAGTTTTCCGGTAGTTGACTCATATTTCAAACTTTCCAGAATCAGAACTAATAATTCACCCGATGAGCAATCTCCTGGAACTTGCATATACAAAACAGGTACAATATCTTTTTTACCTCCTCTTTTTTGTGGCTTATTTAATAGTCTATATACATCACAAGAAACCGACTTACCTGCTCGTGGAGGTGCAACAATTCGACCACATTGTTTGGAAAGACGCAAACCATCTAACCAATCATGGATTTTTTGTATATGATCTAATTCCACAATACTGGGAGTCAGTAGACGTTCAATTTCTGGCTGTAATTCCTCTGGAATTGGTTCATCTCCCCATAAATTTTGTACCCATTTCTGCCAATAATCGTCTTTCATGATTTGTGTTGTTTGGATAGGTATTAATAGAATTAATCTGTGAATTGAATTAAAAACTACTCATCATAGTCTTGACGTAGTTGTTCATAGTTGAAAACTCTAGGTCTTCGAGATTGTGGTGCTTGAGTTTTAGGCGTTTCTTCTGGAATTTCTACCAGTTCGGTATCACTGAGATTGATGGATTCATAAACAGGATGAACTTGAGCCTGTTCTTCTTTTTTGCGTTCCTTCTGAGTCTTTTTCTTTTGCTTGATGAAAGTATCTCTATCGTGTATCTCTGCTAAAATGGATTTATTGCTGAGTGTTTTACCCACAGAACGCACTTTTCGACTAGCAGCTTTAGCCTCTTCTAAAGATAATTGCTCTGTTTCCCAATCCAACGCATGAGCAGCAGAAAGAAGCTCTTCCTTACCTTTATCTATTCGATAAACCCAAACACTTGTAATATCCCTGGGATCATATCTGAGTACAATACTTTCCCCAGCGTAAGCTGCTAGGTAGTCTCCTCGATACATAATATTTTCAAAGCTGAGATATCCGCCTTTGTAAATACTGCGTCGAGTTTTTTTCATCAAACAGACATCTAATTCGCGCTCCTTCACCATTTTGGGTAGAGCAGGTAATCCTGCTTCCCATCTTTGAAACCTTGATTGCTCTTTTGTACGTGCATCAAGACGCTGATTATAGTTGTCAATAATGTAGCGAACTAACAATAGGTGTAGTTCCCGTAAAGTCAAGCAAGCTTCTTCTTCTGCCGTCTTAGGGCGTTCCTGAATATTAGAGCCTAAATAGCCATAGAAACCAGAGAGAAATTCTGTATTGATAGTGCCAAAACTACGTTCTTCAATACCACCTTCACTGGGGCGATCGCGTAAATGACACTCAAAACCTAATTGGAAACCAATCTGTTTTAAGTGGTCTGAGCGAAAATCTCTACCACCATCAGTGAAAAGATTTTCAGGTACACCATAAGTTGCCCATTCACAATGAAGTTTGTATTCCGCACTATACTGCTTTGGCAAAATAGCATGGCGTAATGCTAGGGCTACCACTTGAGAACTTGGTGCGTCAAAGCCCAAATGAATACCCATGATACAACGAGAGTAACTGTCTGTAATTTTGGTGAACCAAGGGCGAGACAAAGGCTCACCATATTGATCAACCAACATGACATCTAGTTTTGTATGGTCACACTGCCAAACATGATTACTATGATGTACATCTAATGTTTGCCCATCACGAGTTTTGTGGGATACTCGTGACCCCCGCCATCCAACATTCCGTACTTTCTGTTTTTGCTCTTTCCGCTCAATAATAGGGTTAAGAACTCTGTAAACTGTCATGTGACTGGGGTAATCTTCTAAACCTAGCTGTCCTGCTCTGACTTGTACCCTGATTGCTACTTGAGCCGGAGTCATTTTTTTACTACCCTTATTACCTTCTTTAAAAGTGCTGATAATAAATTTTTGCCACTCAGGGTCTATCCGATAACTGCCTTTATCATTTCTCTCAGTGTCAACAATTGCGGATAGACCGTCTTGTTGATACTTTTTAACTAAACGCTGGACAGTTCTGACAGTCTTGCCCAGTTTTTCTGCTGCTACTCTTAATTTCTGACCATAGGTTTTGCGATCGCATGGTTCAAGTAGACCTTGAATCACTTCCATCTTGAGTTTTGCTTCAGCCGAAAGTTCGGTAATAATTACGTTTGTTTCTTCTGACTCATCATTCTGAATTTCTGCCAAATCATTGTTGTCATCAAATGGCAGAGATTCTTTGTCTTGATTGAAGATAGGTATTTCATCCATAGTGGGACTTAGACAAAATAGTAATTCGCTATTGTGCGGGTACATCCAACCTTTCTGGGGTACAAGATGTATTTGTTAATACGTTTGTATTAACATTTAACTATGATATCATCTCTTACCCTAAAAAGCGACAGTTAATTTGTTATGATGCTAAAAAAATTTTAGAATCAGGAAAAACTAAAAGGCGACGTACAATATGTTATTATAATAGATAACGACAATTAAAATGTTAAATATCTGAGTAAATGTTTTAATAATAAAAACGCTGTAAACACTTATGCAGTGGTAATTTCAGCGTTTTAATTTTAACGACATTATTTTGTTATAACGACAAATAATTTGTTACTCGACAACAAATATGCGTTCTGGTGGATAGAGATTTTTTGACAATTTCACCACAGCTAGAGCATTCTTGACTTGTATATTGCGGATTAACCGCTACCGTGACTCGCTTGAATACTTTTCCAAAATATTCAAGCCAGACACGAAACTGATACCAAGATGCGTCGTTTATTGACTTAGCTAAACAGTGATTTTTCACCAGATTTTTAATTC
>OGVQ01000025.1_pt1 | contig 45541 bp, 35 predicted proteins | sample 1575801 | NCBI WGS metagenome assembly OGVQ01 (sample SAMN07581550, study PRJEB24739) | freshwater metagenome | place: Singapore | collected 2015-04 | reverse complement strand
CAGGAACAGCAGCAATTGACGGTACAGGTAACGCAGGTAATAACATCATTATTGGTAACGGTGCTAATAACACCCTTGATGGTGGTGCGGGTACAGATACCTTAATTGGTGGTTTAGGCAACGATATCTACATTGTTGATAGCACCACTGATACCATTACCGAAAATGCCAACGAAGGTACAGATACCATTCACTCTAGTGTTACCTTCAATCTAGATACTCTGTTAAATATTGAAAACCTGACTTTAACAGGAACAGCAGCAATTGACGGTACAGGTAACGCAGGTAATAACATCATTACTGGTAACGGTGCTAATAACACCCTTGATGGTGGTACGGGTACAGATACCTTAATTGGTAGTTTAGGCAACGATATTTACATTGTTGATAGCACCACTGATATCATTACCGAAAATGCCAACGAAGGTACAGATACCATTCAATCTAGTGTTAATTACACTATTGCGGCACTTGCTAACGTTGAAAACCTGACTTTAACAGGAACAGCAGCAAACGGTACAGGTAACGCGGGTAATAACACCATTACTGGTAACGGTGCTAATAACACCCTTGATGGTGGTGCGGGTAATGATACCTTAATTGGTGGTTTAGGTGACGATATTTACTATGTTGATAACATAGGTGATATCGTCACAGAAAATGCAGGAGAAGGTACAGACACAGTTTTTGCTTCTGTCACCTTCACCCTAGTTAACACTGAAAACCTCACCTTCACAGGTAGTGATAATCTCAACGGCACAGGCAACGATGCCAATAACAGCATCACAGGTAATAGCGGTAACAATATCCTTGATGGTGGCGATGGTGATGATACCCTCAATGGTGGTGATGGTAATGATACCCTCAATGGTGGTACTGGTGCAGATATCCTCAATGGTGACGTTGGTGATGATGTTTACTATGTTGATAACATAGATGATATCGTCACAGAAAATGTAGGAGAAGGTACAGACACAGTTTTTGCTTCTGTCACCTTCACCCTAGTTAACACTGAAAACCTCACCCTCACAGGTAGTGATAATCTCAACGGCATAGGCAACGATGCCAATAACACCATCACAGGTAATAGCGGTAACAATATCCTTGATGGTGGCGATGGTAACGATAACCTCAATGGTGACGCTGGTGATGATACTCTCAATGGTGACGCTGGTAATGACACCCTCAATGGTGGTGATGGTAATGATAGTCTAGTTGGTGGTGATGGTAATGATAGTCTAGTTGGTGGTTTAGGTAATGATGTTTACTATGTTGATAACATAGGTGATATCGTCACAGAAAATGCAGGAGAAGGTACAGACACAGTTTTTGCTTCTGTCACCTTCACCCTAGTTAACACTGAAAACCTCACCCTCACAGGTAGTGATAATCTCAACGGCATAGGCAACGATGCCAATAACACCATCACAGGTAATAGCGGTAACAATATCCTTGATGGTGGCGATGGTAACGATAACCTCAATGGTGACGCTGGTGATGATACTCTCAATGGTGACGCTGGTAATGACACCCTCAATGGTGGTGATGGTAATGATAGTCTAGTTGGTGGTGATGGTAATGATAGTCTAGTTGGTGGTTTAGGTAATGATGTTTACTATGTTGATAACATAGGTGATATCGTCACAGAAAATGCAGGAGAAGGTACAGACACAGTTTTTGCTTCTGTCACCTTCACCCTAGTTAACACTGAAAACCTCACCCTCACAGGTAGTGATAATCTCAACGGCACAGGCAACGATGCCAATAACAGCATCACAGGTAATAGCGGTAACAATATCCTTGATGGTGGCGCTGGTAATGATACCCTCAATGGTGGTACTGGTAACGATGTCCTCAATGGTGGTACTGGTAATGATACCCTCAATGGTGGTGTTGGTAATGATACCCTCAATGGTGGTGACGGTAATGATAACCTCAATGGTGGTACTGGTGCAGATATCCTGGTTGGTGGTTTAGGTAATGATGTCCTATATTTGGGTGCACGTGATAGTTTTGCAGATGTTGTCAATTATGCTTCCGGTGATGGTGCGGACACTATTTACGAGTTTGAACGTACTGCTTCCGGTGACAAAATACAATTCTCTGGCATTACTAACATTGATGTGATTACCTTGGGATCTAATACTCAATTGCGCCTAGGTGATGGTATTACTGGTAATACTGGTTTTGCTACAGGTACATTGTTAGTTACCTTATCTGGTGTTTCTGGTTTTACCGGTGCTAATGCAAGTCAGAATCTCTTTGGTTCTAACTTCTTGTTCAGCTAGTTGTTGTGACTATGGGTACTATTTTTGCACTCTACCAATGGCGTAAAAAATCAGCCTTGTTAGAAGTCAAAAATGGCCATAGTCATAAATTGTAGGGTAGGCATTTTGTCTGCCCTCACTATATTTCTAATGGACAAGGAAACAGGGAACAGGAAGAGAATTTTGGGCGATTTTACTTTTCTTCACATATAGTGGTTTAACTTAAGAATAAGACATTAAGCTACACAATAATTATATTTTACGGCGTTGCTGAATTAGGGTATGATTACGGGAAGGAGCGATCGCTAAAAACTAATACCAAAGAGAATCAAATATTATGCAGTGTCCTGAATGTAAGTCAACTCATATAAATAAAAATGGTCATAAAAAAGGGAAACAGAACTATATTTGTGTAAACTGTGGTCGACAATTTATAGACTCTTATGAAAACCAGAGAGGTTACTCTGAAGAAATCAAAAAAGAATGTCTAAAAATGTATGTTAATGGCATAGGATTTAGAGGAATTGAAAGAGTGAAAAATGTGCATCATACAACAATTATTAATTGGGTTAAACAAGTAGGAAAACTGTTGCCAGATTATTATGATCCTGAAACAATTCCTGATGTTGGAGAATTAGATCCCACATTCCGCACCCTTAGCTGTCACACAGGGAAATTACGGAAATAAGAAAGAGAACTGAGGCTAAAAAATCACATATTAGCGAAAAAATACATTGTCGAAAAAGAAAAACACCAAAAATGGGATCAAAACCCATTCTCAATAAGGAGCAATAAGAATGAACACCAACCAGAAGAGTCAATAGATAAGTACCGATGCAATGTTGAAAAAGTCATTCGAGAATTTGGTAAAGAATATGTAATTAATTTTGCATGACTACTTAATCTGTATATTGACGCAAAAGTGAAAAAATCCCTATCAACGAGAACTCATAATTGTCATCATTGTGGGTTCATAGAAGATAGAGATGTTAACGCCAGTATTAACATCCTAAAATTAGGATTAAGTACCGTAGGGCATACGGGAACTTACGCTACAGGAGATTTGCCCTCTTGGGCGATTGGCGATGCACTGAGCTTGCCGAAGTGTGTAAACCTGTCGTCTAACGGCAAGTCCGTGAATGTAGAATCCCCGCGTCTTTAGACCGGGGAGTGTCAACGCAAGATTCAACACTTGTGGGGTGGGGTTTACACGGTCTCTTTTTGTTGTGTGACAGTTGAGAATGTGGAATATAGGTTATAAATACTTATAGTACAATCATAATTTTTTTTAAATGTTATGAAAGAAACTGTTTTACAGGTTCGCAATCTACAAGTTGAATTTATCAATGATAATAGTAGAGTAAAAGCAATTGATGATATTAGCTTTCAATTGCATCGGGGTGAAACTCTAGGTATTGTAGGTGAATCAGGCAGTGGCAAATCAGTGACAGCTTTAGCTATCATGGGTTTGTTGCAATATCCGGGAAAGGTGACAGATGGGGAGATTCTTTTTGATCGGATAAATGGCCAACCTTTGGATTTATTAACATTACCACCGGCAGAAATGCAGCTTTATCGTGGTGGTGATATTGCCATGATTTTTCAAGAACCTATGACTTCTCTAAATCCGGTTTATAGTATCGGTTTTCAGTTGGAAGAAGCAATTATGCGTCATCAAAATGTGAATGCAACTGAAGCTAGAAGAATTGCGATCGCTGGGTTACAAGAAGTTAAACTGTTACCTAATGATGAACAAATCCAAGAACAGTATATTAATTATGATTTGTCTGTAGGCGATAGTTTTAAATTAGCACAGTTGGTAAAAGAACATAAGGAAGCGATGTTAAACCGCTACCCCCACCAACTATCAGGAGGACAACTGCAACGGGTGATGATTGCTATGGCGATTTCTTGTAACCCATCTGTATTAATTGCTGATGAACCAACTACAGCTTTAGATGTTACAGTTCAAGCCACTATTTTAGAATTATTATCCGATTTACAACAAAGTCGCAATATGGCTATGATTTTTATTAGCCATGACTTGGGGTTAATTTCGGAAATTACTGACCAAGTAGCAGTCATGTATAAAGGTAAAATTGTGGAATATGGTGCAGCAGCACAAATTTTTAACAATCCCCAACATCCCTATACTAAAGGACTGGTTGCTTGTCGTCCTTCTTTGAACCGTCGTCCGCGCAAATTGCTGACGGTTTCTGACTACATGAGTGTTATGGAAGATGAATTTGGTAAAACCACAATTACGGCCAAAGAACCTGTACAACCAAAGGAAATTACTCAAGAAGAGATTAACCAAAGATTAGCAGATATCAGTGCTAAACAACCTTTATTAACTGTTCGTAACTTGGAAGTCGCTTTCCCAATTCGGGGAGTATTTGGGGAAACCAAACGTTATCATCAAGCCGTTAATGGGGTTTCCTTTGATGTTTTTCCTGGGGAAACTTTGGGATTGGTAGGAGAATCTGGTTGTGGTAAAACTACCTTGGGTAGAACTTTGTTGAAATTAATTGAACCAACAGGTGGTGAAATATTCTTTAATGGTCAAAATATTACTCACCTCAAGGGAAAAACTTTGCAGCATTTACGACGAGAAATGCAAATTATTTTTCAAAATCCTTTTAGTTCTCTCAATCCTAGAATGAAAATTGGAGATGCAATTATAGAACCCCTATTAATTCATGGTGTGGGTAAGTCAAAACAACAGCAACAAGCTAGAGTAGTGGAATTACTAGAACGGGTAGGATTAAGTGCAGATGATCAGAAAAAATATCCTCATCAATTTTCTGGTGGTCAACGTCAACGGGTTTGTATTGCACGGGCTTTAGCTTTAAATCCTAAGTTTATTATATGTGATGAATCTGTTTCCGCTTTGGATGTGTCAGTCCAAGCGCAAGTTTTAAATTTATTAAAAGAATTACAGCACGATTTCCAACTCACTTATATCTTTATTTCCCATGATTTAAGTGTGGTGAAATTTTTAAGCGATCGCATTTTGGTGATGAATCAGGGGAAAATAGTTGAATCCGGTACATCTGAAAGTATTTATCTCCAACCAAAACAAGAATACACCCAAAAATTAATTGCCGCGATTCCTACCGGTAGTCCAGAACGGGTGAAAAATCGCCATCATGGAGGCAGAAGTGAAGAGTGAGTATTCCTTCTGACTCACCCAAGGGGTTAATTAACAACAATTAAAAAATTACCAACAGTAGCTTTTTGTCCCCGGATGTATGTATACTACGGTTAATACATCGGAAAAGAGTAATATACATACTGATGTCATTATATACGGGTCAGCTTTTAACATCTAGTCTTAAAACTCAACAGCATTTTACCAGGCGATCGCTATTGCCAAGTAAAAAAGATGCTCTGTGGCAAATATCATCTGGCTTTGTTATGACTTACACCTACTTAGAAGATGGTACGGTAGTAGCCTTGGGGTTGTGGGGTCCTGGAGATACAGTCGGGGAAATGCTATCCACCATGAAACCCTATCAGATTGAGTGTTTAACTAATGTAGAAGCAACCATTGTACCTGTAGATGACTACAATCAACTAACAAAAATCTTGCTTGATCACATCCAACAAGCAGAAGAATTAATGCTAATTCGCAGCCATAAAAAAGTAGAAACTATGCTGATGCAATTATTAGCATGGTTATCCAAGAAATTTGGTTCAGAAGTAGAAAAAGGACGTTTAATTGATATGCGTCTAACTCACGAAGATCTAGCCGCATTGGTTAATTCTACTCGTGTAACTATTACTCGCATACTAGGACAGTTAGAACAGGAAGGATTAATTGATAGACTTTCTCTGCATAGAATTATGGTCAAACAAGATGATATTTGGTATTACGAAATTTAACTTAGCCAAATCGTCAGTATTCAGATATAGCAATCTTTTATACCCAGATCCCCGACTTCTAAGCTGTTGTGCCTTTAACTTGAATAATTAATACAAGCAAGATGCTTGTGCTACATCAATTAATATATTTATGGACACAATCAAAGAAGTCGGGGATCTTATGCCCCTACCCAGATCCCCATTCCCCATTCCCCATTCCCCCTTCCCGTTGCATCCATAGTGGTGGTTTTCGAGTTTTGTGTTATAACCCTGTTGTGAAAATGAACTCAAACCAAAGACCACTGTATGGAACCAGATAAGCTGGCGCGATTGAAAGAGTATGGTGAATTTATCCTCCGCAAAATTGACTCTGTACCCCAACGCCCTTCCCAGGAGGAAGATTGGGTTCCCACTAGCCTTGATGATTGTTTGTTGCGATTGCGAGAAGCGGCTGAAACAACTGTAGAACTGGCAACTTCCCCGGTAAAAATCGGCATTATGGGGGAATTTAGCAGTGGTAAAAGTTTACTGCTAGGAAGTTTGATTGGTTATGCAGACGCTTTACCCGTGAGTGAAAATCCGACTACGGGTAATGTGACTGCGATTCATATTAAACCACAGGATGGTTTTGCAACTACCCAAGTAAATGATTACACGGTAGAATATCTATCCCATGAAGGGGTAAATGAGTGCTTACACTTCATGCTAAAAGAGGCAAACCGCCGGGCTACTGCTGCTGGGGTGACATCCTTACAAGTTGCTAAAATTAAAACAGGTAAAGATATTAGCATTTGGTGTGAGGAAGTTTGGAAAAGTTCCAATAATTTAGAATTGCGTTATTTAGTGCGGGAGTTAGTGTCATTTTTACGGGCTTATCAAGCCTATGGTGAGGCTTTATGCGGTCGCTTTTACCAAATTGATGCTATCACCGCCCATGAGGGTTTACAACTGGCAGAAATGCCCATGGCCATTCAATCTCTAAAATTTGAGGATTTACCATCAGCGCATATTCGCTTACCAAATGCGCCGCAAAAATTAGCAACGCAATTATTACAAAACAGTTTTCCCCTCATTCGGCGTGTTGATATTGAAGTAAAAATATCCCAGGAAATTTGGGATGTCACAGGGGCAGAAGAATTTGTTTTGTTAGATTTTCCTGGTTTGGGTGCAGCCAATTCGGGAACTAGAGATGCTTATTTATCACTGCGAGAATTGGCACAGGTACAGACAATTTTAGTCTTACTTAATGGTAAATCACCAGGGAGCGATCGCGCTAATAAAATTTTCACAATGATGCAGCAACAACGCCCCGGACAAGACCTTAAAGATTTAATTCTTGTCGGTGTGGGACGTTTTGATCAACTACCTTTAGAAAGTGAAGGTGGAGAAAGGGAACTAGATTTATTAATCAATAATCAATCTAATTCTCAACCTTTACAAACAAATACCGTTTTCCAAAAATTGAAAGTTCTCAAAACCATTATTGATGGGGCGGAAGCATTTACTTCTCAAAAAGACAGAATCGTTTTATTATCACCACTGTTAGGATTATCTGAATTAGCCAAACGGTCTAGTCAAGTTAAAGCAGGTTCTGAGGAATTTCTTGCCAATTTAGATTATCCTGATTATCTCGAAAGACCCAAAAAATTACAACAGAAATGGGGTGATTTAAGTGAAGCTTTATTAGCAGCAGATGGTAGAAATCAACTAGGCCGACAATTAGGTTATTTTGCTCAAGATGGTGGTATTAGTAAACTAAGAGAATTGATTCAAACTCATGTCGCTAATCATGGCTTAAAGCAATTATATGAAGATACCCGTCGGGCTGCTGATGTCATCCGTCAACAACAAGAATACTTGAAAGAAATTATCGCCGAAATCCATGAACAAGGTATACCCACGGTTGATACACCAGCTTTATTAGAATTAAGATCAGCCATAGAAAGTTTAGATAAAATCTACAGAAACCTCCAAAAAGATTTAGGTAAAGAACAGCTAAAAGATCGGCGGGGAGTTGTAGTTAGTGATGTCATCAAAGATGAACTAACTTTAAAGATTTTAAATTGGAGTCAGTGGACATTACTATTTAATAAAGTTCAAAATGGCACAATTACCTTAGCTGAATTTAAAGGTGCAGCCGGGAAATTATTTGATAGAGGAAATCGGGTAAATACCTCCCTACCAACCAAGAGTGATGACTTTTATCCAGCCTTTGAGAAAACAGTTAAAGAACTGGAAAGTTTTGCGAGCGATCGCATTCGTCAAGCCGTGGTAGACTTATTAAACTCATTGGCGCATCAAATCACCTTAGAGCGGGAAAAACTGCAAACAATTCTCCAACCAGAAATGGAACAAGAAATAGAATCAAAATTTGGACTAGAAGAAGCAGATTTATTTTATAAACTATTACTAGGATGTGATCCTCGCCAATGGAAAGAAGCCATTATTGCGGAAATAAATAACCATGATCAAACCATCAAACCAGAAAATATTTTTCCCCTAGCCAGACAAGACGAAAAACACAGCGTAGGACAAATTTTTGATTGGTCTCCCGAAAGAAATCAAAACCCATCTAAAAACACCAATCATCAACTTTTTGTTTTACGACTACGAGATGAAATTACAGCTAGTGCTAGTCTTCATCTAGTACAATATGTCAGTGAAATCAATCAACAGGTAAATATAGAAATCAATGGCATTTTAGATCAAATTATCCCCAGCTTGCAGAACCTTTCTAAACAAGAAGCATTATTAAGATATATTGCTGCCAGAGACTCACAAGCCGAATTTGCTATCCCTGCTTGGTTAGAAATTTTAGGAGATATTGCGACCATTAATGAAACTGAATTATTCAGTTATAGCTAAGTTATGAACTGGTTTTTTTAACGATAGCGAAGAGTGGCATTAGCCATACCACAGAGACACAGAGGCAGGAAAAAAAGAGATATTCACATTTCATTGAGGATTGCTATATATTTAATCGGTAACTTCCTTCCTTCTTCCTTCTTCCCTCTTCCCTCTTCCCTCTTCCCTCTTCCTTCGTGTCCTTCGTTTCTTCGTGGTTCATTAAATCCATATTCTCCCATCAAACAGAGAATAAACATTTAGTTATCAACACAACTTACGCAAAATATCTCTCAAATCCTCATTTCTCCGTGACCTCTGTGCCTCTATGGTTCCTTATTCCATGAATCTTGCGTCAGTCCTAATCAAATCAATTGAGGAGAATGCGCTACCAAGTAATTATTAACCAACAAAAAAGGAAAATCAAAATGCCTGTGGAAATTCAACTTCTACCTAGCTTTAAATTAGGGATGAAAGAAAACTCACAGTTGCATCTACCCGCCATTCAAATTGTCCCTATTAACAGCAATATTCCCCATATTGCTAGAATTACCTGCATAGTCAGAGGTACACCTTATGAATTAGCAGCAAAAATTCAAAACAGCTATAGACAATTCCATTCAGCCACACCCAAACAAATTACTAGCATTTGTCAATTAGGACAAGATATCTGTCAATTAGATTCACCTTTAACAACAATAGTTGATTGTACTTTAAAGGTAATGATTGAATATTTTGATTCTGATACAACAGGAAAACCAGATTTGTCTATATCTAAAGACATATCCGCCGAATCTGATCTTTGGTTTATACCCAATTTAGAAAAATCATCAAATCTACCTTCAGAAAATCGTACAGTCATGAATACTTCGCAATTTGACAACTATCTAAATAATTTAAATAATTTAAGTCAACAACTCAGTGAAAAACTCAACGAAAAACAAAGAAAAAGATTTCCGGGTTGGTTAGCTTTAGATTTTGGGACTTCTAACTCAACAGTGACACTTTTTGACCCAATTGAAGTTCCTATTGCTGAAGTTTTACCCAGAGAACAAGAACTGAGATTAAGAGAACGCATGGCTGAATGGTTAAATTCTCCCTCAGATTTAGCCTTACCAGATGTTAGTGCCGGTGAGTGGGATAAATTCTTAGCAGATATTAGCAAAAACTTAGAAATAGAATCACATCAACTAAGTGAAATTTTTGAAAGTGATAACAAAGAATTATTTTTAGAAGCAATTCGCCAAGTTGAATTATGTTTAGGAACAAGTGATAGATTTCGGCGGGCTGTTAGTAAAAAACTTTATGCCATATATCATGAAGTTTTCCGTGTTCCCACATTAGAATCACAAAATTTAATTCCCGTAGTTTTAGATATTGACCGACGCGATACAGAAATTCCCAGTGAAATGGAAGTATCCCAATTAATCCCCTTAAAACTACGTATGGGTAGAGATGCAAGAGATAATAGAAAAAAAGCCATAGCCCAAGGAACAACTGTTTCAGTAAAAGAAATTATTAGCAGATTTCATCATTCACCCAAACGCTATTTTGGACAAGATCGATCTTTCCCCATTATCTTAGAAGAAGATGAAGAAAATATCCAAGTTAATCGCCTCATTCAAGCTGCTTGGGCGCAATTAATTGAATTAACAGAAGATTACCGTCAACGGGCTAGACGCAGATTTTCCGAAGGCGATTTTTTAACAGCAGTTGTTACCTATCCCACCGTTGCCCCTCCTCTAGTTCGCAAAGAAATTAAGCAATTAGTCCAAGAATTAGGCATTGATGATGTACAAACTGCCTATGATGAAGCCGTTTCTGTAGCTATCTTTTTCCTCTGGCGAGAATTTGGCGGAAATCTGAATATTGGCATTGAATCTTTTAAAACTCGTTGTCGTCAAAATGGGAATAAATGGTCACAAAATGTTCTCGTTTTAGATATTGGTGGCGGTACAACTGACTTAGCTTTAATTGAACTAAATCTAGAAGATAAAACTCCATTTTTTGCAGATCATGAAGATAGGGGTTTAGGCGGACGTTACTACAAACTTACCCCTAAATTATTAGGTTCTTCAGGACACTTACAATTAGGTGGTGAATTAATTACTTTACGAATTTTCCGCCTATTAAAAGTTGCTATTTCTGATTTTATCCTCACCGCAGTTACTACAGCTGACATCGAAAGCGATAAATTAGAAGACTTAATTAACTCCGAATTAAACGAACGTTTTTTAGAAGACGGAAAATTTAAACCTGGTAGTTTATTGAAATGTATAGATAAAGAAAATCCCGAAGGTGACGTTGCCTTTAAAGATGCTTTAGATACAGCCGAAAAAGTCCTACCCACTCGTTGGCAACAAGCACCTCAACGCCTCCAAACCTTTTACACCTTATGGGATCATGCTGAAGCCGCTAAATTCAAATTAGGACAAAAACCACCCACAGACGGTTCTTTATTAACCTTTACTTTAAACGAACAACAAATTAGTGAACTCCTCGCCCAAAGTGCCATTAAATTTCAAGTTAGAAGTTCTGAATCTATTTCTCTAACTATAAATCATCACCAATTTCAACAAGCTGCAAATTCTTCAATTAAAGAAGCAATTGGTATTGCTAAAGGCCTAATGGAAAGTCGTCTCAGTTCAGAAAATAATCAAAAAGTAGATTGGTTAATTCTCTCTGGAAAAACTTGTAATCTTGATCTGGTTCAACAACAAATTTATGCAGAATTTAGTCAATCACCTTATTTTGTTTGGAATCCTGAACGAATTACTTTTGTTTTAGAATTTACCAAACTTGCTACTTCCGCAGGTGCTTGTTATGCCGAAAAATTGCGTCGTTTTCGATTTGATCCTGAAGAATCTAAAAATCTCTTACGCAAAGGTGCAAATCAATTAGAAATTGATGTTAAAAACCTGTTTTATTATCTTCCTTGCAACTTTAAACGCAAAACCCAAAGTAACGAACCATTAGCCATTTTTAATGCAGGACAAGAACTATATCAACTTGCACCTTGGGATACTGTGGCTAAAGTGCGGACACCTTGGCAGGGTATACAATTAACTAATATTATCCATCGTCAAGATTATGAAAACGGAACTTTTCGCCTCTGGGGTAGTTTCGACGGTAAAATACTGATGGATAAATTGGGTATGGAAGAACAGGAATTTCTCAAAAAAATCAAAATACAATTTGAAATAGATCAAGCTTTACAATTTAGTGTTTTACTATGTCGTGGTAATCCCCATTATTTAATAGATGTAATTGGTATTGATATTAATTCAGCCATATCTAAAAATGCTGAAAATATCCTATTTACTGATGGAAATTTAAAATGGAATATTGCCGTTGAAAATTATCAACATAACTTAAATGATGGTGATATTGCTGTTAATGTTTTAGAAGCTGCCACAGTTGATCAACCCCATGCTTATCATTTAGTATTTGCAGTTGATAATAATGATGGTGATAGTAAATTAATGGAAACATTTCATTATTTACAGGATGGTGTTAAAGAACCAGGAACAGGACTAATTAGTAAACCTTTGCCACCTTTTCCTAAAAGTGGTCAACACACCTTCTATATTTATCAAACTGATAGTGAAACTAATAGGAAAAAATGGATACGTATTGGCACACTCAGCAGACCAGATATTATCACAGATTACCCTTGTCAATATCATGTAACTCTTGATAACAAAGGTATCTTAAGAATACACGCTGGTGCTGTTCCTTATTGGACATCTAATAATCAAGAATGTCTAGAACAAGAAGGATGTGTTTATCGCGCAGAATTGGAATTACAACCCAACGAAGTTGATAAAGAACGTGATCCTTTTTGCGGTATTCATTAAGTTCAATTCCGTAGGTTGGGTTGACGCAAGGAAACCCAACATTATTAATTCTATACCGATATAAGATTACCTATTTTTGCTTTGCTAAGGTGATTTAATCGGTCTTATTGAGGAATAACGAACCGCAGAGGCGCAGAGAACACAGAGGAATGAGGGTTTGAGAGATATTTTCTCTATTGTTATTAACTCTTGTGTTGGGTTGCGCTATCGCTTAACCCAACCTACTTTTTTATTTTCATCCTGATAAAATTATGCAACATTTACATAAATTACTGACTACACAAAACTCAGAATTAGCTAAGATATTACGCTTTAATTTATATGGACTAGCTGCAACTTTAACCCAGGCAAATCAAGAATATCCAATTGATCCGGGAATTCAGAGATGTGAAGCACTTCTACAAGAACTTCATCAATTATTAGAACCTGCACCAGTCAAAGATCCCCGACTTCTTCAACAAGTCGGGGATATCAAAGAACATGAGTTAACAAATGAACCAAATTTATTAAAATTAAAAGATGCTTTTAATGATGATCCTGAATTAAAGTTTTATCTTGGTAATTTTCATATTCAAAGTCAAACAGATGGGGAAATATGGAATGAAATTCACAGGAAACTATTACGAGTTCCCGAAGATATAGCTACATCTTGGCGAGACAAAGCTGTAAATTTTATACAAGAAATAGGTGCAATGGCAGATGACAATCATCTTGAACAATTACCATTTGTCCGTGATGAAATTATTTATCCTGGGTTAAGTGGGACAGTGAAAGCAAAAGGACTAGGTTTATCTCAAACAGCATTAGTAAATTCAGGAATTGCCCAAACTCATCTTTCTGAAAATTTACATTTAATTGCCGGATTTTTACTTTTATATATTAAGTTTATTGAAATAGATTCAGACTTACATCATGCTTTAAAAAGTGTTTTTAGTTTTGATGTGGTTTCTTTACATTCTAAATCAGAACAACGTCATCAATATATTGACGCATTAAGCGATCGCTTTCACCGCATTCAAAAATGTGAAGATAATACTGATACTATCTTAAATTTATGTGCTTGGATTGACATGGATGAAGCCATTCATTCTCTAGTATTTATTCCCCCTGCTGAACGTTATTCTTGGTGGGGAAAATTACAAAAAGAATCTCGTCTTCTCCTTAGAAAAGCTGCTGATAAAGCAGTTAAAGCAGGTAATGAAGTCCGACTCAAACAATTATCAGGACTGTATGCTGATGTTTGTGAATTTTCTAAAGATGACCTGCAATTAGACTGTGGAGGAAATCCTGGTGAAGTCTTAACTTGTTTGCGAGTCTATGCCAGAATCAATCAGCAACAGTATCCAGGAAGAGTTATATTTCGGACTTTACGCTAGACTTAGAAGAATTTTTACGAATTTTGCAAGTTTAAAAAATTGAGATACAGTAAGCTGTTGTTCCTTTAACTTGAATAATTAATACAAGCAAGATGCTTGTGCTACTGTAACTTCAGGTTTTTTTAATTATACAGTTTAGCTGCACATCAGCTTATTACATTGATTATAAATTACTAAAAACCTTCATAGTAACTCCTTTTATTATTCAGCATCAGCAAAAAACAAAGGTAAAACAAACGCTGCAATAATTCCCCCCAACACAATCACCTCAATGATTTTCAATAATAAACTACCCCCCATAAACTGATTAATTTCTTCCCTAATATTATTAGAAAAATTACCCAACCAACCACGCAAACGACTATACCAGTTAACAGGACTATCTTCTGGGCGAAATTTCCATGATACCATTGATAGTAATAATGGCAAACCACCCACTTTAGCAGACATTAAAACATGAATTGCTATACAACAAATCATGATTAACCAAGCTATTAAATGGACATAATACCAAACATGATCAAGTTCTCCTGTTGGTAGCCATTCTTCTTTCATCATTCTCCCAGAAACTACCGCCAAAACACCAGCGAGTAACATTTTAGTATTTACTAAACGTTGTAGACTTACCCACCAAATTGGTGTACCAACTTGAGTTAAATTTTGAATAGAGTCTGGTTGTAATAGTCGTCTTTTCCCAGCATGAAGACTATAAACGGCAAAAAATGGGAGTAAAATTAGGAAAAATACTGCAAATGTCCCATGAATATCCTGAATAGGATTAATTTTGGGAATGGGGATAGATCCAAATCTTTTGTCAAAAGTGTTGTAAACTAAGAATCCACTGATAATTGCGCCAATTACTAAAATTCCGCTAATACCATGGAAAATTCGGAGTATTAATGGTTGATAGGGTGCTGAACGATTCATAAGCTCAAAAAATTAAGTTAAGGTGATAAGATCCCCGACTTCTCAGAACAATTGATAATTTATGGACACAATAAATCAAAGAAGTCGGGGATCTGGGTATGAACGATAAGCCAAAATTTATATTATCACTTTTTGAACATCAAACAACATGAATATCAAAAGTCCTCTCCGTTATCCTGGTGGCAAATCTAGAGCAATTAAAACAATCTCTGAATATATCCCAAAAAAGTTTTCTGAATTTCGAGAACCCTTTGTTGGTGGTGGTTCAGTCTTTATCTACCTCAAACAACAACTTCCTAATTTAAAGATGGCGATTAATGATTTAAACCCTGAATTATATCTATTTTGGCATTTTGCACAATCTGATTTATTCAAATTAGTTTCTGAAGTTCGTCAGATGAAAGAAAACTACCAAGATGGAAAATTACTTTTCGCAAAATTAGCCCGTGTAGATGTTAATACCTTATCAGATTTAGAAAGAGCAGTCCGGTTTTTTGTTCTTAACAGAATTACCTTTTCTGGTACTATAGAGTCAGGTGGCTTTTCTCTTGAAGCTTTTCATAAAAGATTTACCAATTCATCAATAGATAGACTAGAAAAATTAGCAAGTATATTAACACCAGATATCAAAATTACCAATTTAGACTATAGCCATCTTATTGATCAACCAGGAAAAGATGTATTTATATTTTTAGATCCTCCCTATTTTAAAGCCGAAAAATCTAAACTCTATGGTAAAAAAGGCGATTTACACACAGGCTTTGATCATCAAAGATTTGCTTCAACCTTAAAACAATGTCCCCACAATTGGTTAATTACCTATGATGATTGCCCAGAAATCAGAGAAAACTTTAAATGGGCAAATATCATAGAGTGGGAATTACAATATGGCATGAATAACTATAAACAAAAAACAGCCGAAAAAGGACAAGAACTATTTATTAGTAATTATGAAATTAACCTGAATAACCAGATTCCCGACTTCTTAGATAAGCTGGGGATCTAAAGCTGGTAAAATCACATCGAAGATCATCACACACTCGAACAATGGATTTTACTATTTGGTCTGATTTGCTCAAACAATTATTAGAACGTCAATCATTATCCCGCACTCAAGCAGCAGAATTGATGCAGGGATGGATAAATGAAGCAATTCCCCCAGAATTATCAGGGGCGATTTTAATGGCTTTGAATTTTAAAGGCGTTTGTGCTGAAGAATTGGCAGGAATGGCACAAGTATTAAAATCTCTGTCTTCTGTACCCAGGGAAACCTTGCCCCTACGGTTAATTGATACTTGTGGTACAGGTGGTGATGGGGCTTCAACCTTTAATATTTCCACCGCAGTGGCTTTTGTAGTGGCCGCTTCTGGTGTACCTGTCGCTAAACATGGTAGTCGTTCTGCCTCCAGTCTCACAGGAAGCGCCGATGTTTTAGAAGCTTTAGGTGTTAATTTAACTGCTGCCAGTGACAAGGTACAAGCAGCAGTGCAAGAGGTGGGAATTACATTTTTATTTGCTCCTGGTTGGCATCCAGCCCTGAAAGCTGTTGCCCCATTACGTAGGAATTTGAAGGTACGGACAGTATTTAATTTACTGGGACCCTTGGTAAATCCCCTATCTCCTACCGGTCAGGTAATTGGTGTATTTGATCCTAAACTGATAGAAACTGTGGCGGAAGCATTAAATCTCTTAGGAACACAAACAGCCATTGTTCTACATGGGAGAGAAAAATTAGACGAAGCCGGTTTAGGGGATATTACTGATTTAGCAATTTTAAATGATGGTAAAGTATACTTAAGTATCGTTGATCCCCAGGAAGTTGGTCTTACCCCTGCCCCTATTACGGCTGTTAGAGGTGGAAATGCCCAAGAAAATGCTGTGATTCTCAAACAAGTTTTACAAGGTAAGGGAACACCAGCACAACAGGATATAGTGGCGCTCAATGCTTCCCTAGCATTACAAGTAGCCGGTGCAGTTCCCATGTTAGATCATGGTCAAGGAGTAAATCTAGCTAAAGAAATTTTACAAAGCGGTAGCCCCTGGACAAAGTTGGAACAGTTAGTTGAATTCCTGAAGGATTAGCTTCCGAGTAGGTTTGGGGGCGAAATTCTACCACGTTGCGCTTGATGGTTACGTCGTGGTTACCAAAAAAGTCATGTCCTAAAAGTCCGGTTTCTAATTCTGTACCAGCGATCGCCACTGGAACTTTATTCACCTTCATTCCCCCAGCTTCCATGGAGTCAAGGTAACCAATGGCAAATTCCACAGCTTTAGCACTGGCGGTATTAGCTTTAGCTTTACCTACTGGTCTTACTCCCAAAGCTGTGGCGATCTTTTGGGTGATCACCGTCCCACTTGCACCTGTATCCAGAATCATCTCAAACCGTTGTGTTCCATTGAAAGTTACTTCAATAATTGGTGTTCCCCCTACTCGCCGCTTAATGGGGGCAATAAATACCTCATTATCGCGGGGGAGGATGTTGATAGGATTGGTAACAGGTAGTGATACAGATGGACTGATAGTTTTAAGAGTGCGGGGAGGAGGAACTACCTCCCTCATCTGTGGTTTGGGAACATCAATAATCACTGCCGATCCCTGAGTCTGTGACGATGCCAAATTTATCCCTTGAGCTTTTTGGCGAGCTAAGGCAACTTGACGGCGATATTCACGGATTTTGCGTTGGGCAACAGCAAAATTACCACTATCCCGGCGGACTTTTTTCATTAAGGCGATCGCTTCTTGGAACTGACTGGCCACCAAATTCCAATCTTCCACAGAAACAGCAGATTGACTAATACTCTTAGCACTAGTAGCGCGATTAAGTGCCTGTTCAAAAACACCTAATTGAGTATCAGTAGGTTCTGGAGGCTGGGAGGCCGAAATAGCTGGTAGTGATGGAGATTGACGGCGAGAACCGATTGCGGCCAAACTCCCATTCGATAAAGAGGACTGAGATTCATCCGTCGTCGTTCTCTGTTGATCCTGATTACAGCCAACAGTCAAAACCACTAAACTAACGGAACAACATATAAGGGCTGTGCGGGACAAAAAAGACTGAACCATAGTGAATGTTTTAACCGCCCTGGCTGCTCTTTCCTAGTTTACTTCTCCCATCGAGTGAAAAATAGTTCACTGTTGAATGATTTTAAAATCAAAGTTTTCCATAGATTTTTGTATTTTTATATACATATATATTATTTTTTTGTAAAGGATTGTATAGTATCTACAGGAAGTTTCTTTTAGTTTCCCGTCAACCACCCATCATTTCCCTTCGGTATCTGCCAGAAAATCACTCAATACGCTTGTCTAGATTTTATATAGCAGTCTCCACCTTCATAAACCATGAGAAAATATAACTTTGCCGTCTTCTAAAAAAATAAATTATAGAAGATATAAAACCATTTTTTCGATCCAATTACTAATTACAAATGATCTATGCCCCTATCTGACGCAATACCCGCTTTATTGGTTCTAGCAGATGGAACTGCCTATCGTGGGTGGTCCTTCGGTGCTACGGGAACCGCCATTGGTGAAGTTGTTTTTAACACAGGCATGACCGGATATCAAGAAGTGTTAACTGATCCTAGTTACTGCGGTCAAATTGTGATTTTCACCTATCCCGAATTAGGCAACACAGGCATCAATCCCGAAGATGAAGAATCTGCCAAACCCCATGTTAAGGGAGCGATCGCTCGTAACATCTGTCATAAACCTAGTAACTGGCGTTCCAGCCAATCCTTACCCCACTACCTGCAACAGCACCATATCCCCGGCATTTTTGGCATAGATACCCGCGCCCTCACCCGGAAAATTAGGATGTTTGGCGCAATGAATGGTGGCATTTCTACCGCGATTCTCGATGAAACAGAACTGTTAGAAATGGTACAAGCTGCTCCCAACATGGCAGGTTTAAACCTAGTCAAAGAAGTCACTACCTCCACAGTTTACGAATGGCAAGAAGCCACAACCACCCCTTGGGAATTTAACCCCACAACAGTAGCAAACATTGGCCAAACCTTTACCGTCGTGGCCCTAGACTTTGGTGTGAAGCGGAATATCCTCCGTCGTTTAGCTAGTTATGGCTGTCGCGTCATAGTTGTTCCTGCCGATACACAACCAGAAGAAATTCTCAAATACAATCCAGATGGTATTTTCCTCTCTAACGGACCTGGCGACCCCGCCGCCGTTACAGAAGGCATTAACACTACCAGAGCATTGCTAGAAAGCCAAAAACCTATGTTTGGCATCTGTATGGGACACCAAATTTTAGGTCATGCCCTCGGCGCACAAACCTTTAAACTAAAATTTGGACATCGGGGTTTAAATCAACCCGCAGGACTAGAGCAACGGGTGGAAATTACCAGCCAAAATCACAGTTTTGCCCTTGATCCAGACTCCTTACCTACAGCTACAGTTGAGATCAGTCATTTAAACCTTAATGATCGCACTGTTGCTGGAGTCCGCCACAAGACCTTACCTGTGTTTTCTGTCCAGTATCACCCAGAAGCTAGTCCTGGACCCCATGATGCTGACTACCTGTTTGAGCAGTTTGTGTTAACAATGCAAGCAGCACGTCAATAAATTTTAGTTTTTGGATTACCGATTTTAGATTGAAGATGGACAAGTTTGGATTTATTCCCCCACAGGTCAGGCATAAACCCAAAAATCTAAAATCTAAAATCTGAAATTCTTGGTCAAGGCGCAATCACCTAACTTGAGTAACAATAAAAAATGTCATCATGGCGATTGACTGGTAACTACTTCTAAATTTTTACCAACTCCCTCACCTCGACAAATTACTCACAAACCATCTATACTAGAACGTTTACTTTTAGTAAAAAAAATGAGGAGGAAATTATAGCTGAACCACTAAATCTAACCGTGAGCCTGAGAGGTACACGCGAAGTCCGGGATAACTGTCAGCTATTCCGCCTCACAGGCTTATTAGACGCTTTCTCTGAGCCGACATTTCGTAAAGTCCTCGGTGGTAAAATTGATGAAGGTCCAAAACACATCATTTTGGATCTTTCACAAATAGACTTTGTGGATAGTTCTGGCTTGGGTGCGCTAGTACAACTGGCGAAGCAGGCAAAAGAAAAAGATGGCACTTTGCAAATTGTAACTAATGCCCGCGTTACTCAAACAGTTAAGCTTGTTCGCTTAGAAAAATTTCTATCCCTACAAACTACAGTTGAAGCAGCCATAGAAAACATCCCAGCATCTTGATTGCTTAACTGGAAAATCTGAATTAGGCTATCCAAGATTATATCTGGATAGCTTAATTTTTGGACAGGAGGCAGGGGGCAGAGGAGAAAATTCTATTGCCTATTGCCCGTTTCCCATTCCCTGTTCCCTGCCATATGTTAGAATTGGAAAACCATTAAAATTATTGAAATATAGCGATCGCAAATATCTTGTATCCCAAACACTTGGGTTGTTCACTGTCAGTAGTTACCCAGTTTCCAATGTCCTCATTGTGGTACTCATCATGATAGAGATGGAAATGCAGCGATAAATATTAGAGCAGAGGGTATCAGAATGCTTGTCCTGAGCGAAGCTGAAGGGATAAAGGCAGAAGGTGCAGCCGTCTGGTGCTGTAGGAGGGGAGATAAGACCAAAACTTGGGCGAAAGTCTAAGTTACGGCACTCCCCCGTGAGTACAGAAGCCGACACTGTACTTGGTACTCCAAGTCAGTGTAGGTAGTTCACAGCCCCACTCCAAAATCTCTGATTTGGTGTCCTGCAATCAGTGTAAATCTGAAGCCTAGACTATATTGGTACATCCTGCCTCCTGCCTTCTTCAAGTTTACCTTTCCTAGACAGAAATACTGGGAAAGATGATCCCGAATCATGCGGAAAAACCCACAAATGGTTTGAAAGGTTGTTTTGTCAACTCCTGTGACAAATATAATCCCCACAACCTAGAAAACAACATCAATCATTTTTGATCCTTGTGGCCACTTTAGAATATGCTAAATAGACGCTTATTACTGTTGCAATCATAGTAATACTGGCGAAAAATTTCCCCCCTGTAGTGTTTTTTAAGGAATGATTAATTTGTGAAGCCGAAGGAGGACACAGACGACCATGCAGCAAATGAACTCACTGATCAGAATTCATTAGATATTTCCCCATGGTTGGTAAATGCAACGCAACTGCCTCAGCAAATATCCCCACAACAAATCAAACAAATATCTCCTTCAGCTTTGGCCTACTTGGGGGATGCAATTTACGAACTCTATGTTAGAATGTTTTATCTGTGGCCACAGCAACGACTGGAAAATTACCATCGTTCAGTAGTGGATCAGGTAAGAGCAGAAACACAAGCGATACATTTGCGACTGTTAACTCCTTACTTGAGGAGTAATGAATTGGAAATCGTCCGCAGAGGTCGTAACTCTGCCACAAGTCGTCATAAAAGACTCAATCCCGAAATTTATCAACAGGCAACTAGTTTAGAAACCTTAGTTGGCTATCTATATCTTACTGATTACCCCCGTTTAACCGAATTATTACAAAAACTACCCCTAGAGAAATAGTCAGAAACTGCCTCTGTCCATAGGAAACTCATTTGTAATGGTTCATTAAATTGATGTCATCGGGCTGTTCACTCATCTAACTACAACCTCAAAATTTGTTATGACAAGTCAATCCAAAAAAAATAATTCTGCTAATCAAGCAAAACGCGGCCAACCTGTAAAAATCAAGGGCAAGCGAGTTGTTCCCCATCCTATCCGTACTCAAGGTAAAAGTGATGGTAAACCCCTGTCTGCAAAACCTCGGCCATCTCGCAAATCTTCTGAAGAGTCTTCAGAAATCAGATTAGCCAAAGAAGGTAAATCTTTTAGTGTCAAACCTCGGCCATCTCGCAAATCTTCTGAGGAGTCTTCAGAAATCAGATTAGCTAAAGAGGGTAAATCTTTTAGTGTCAAACCTCGGACATCTCGCTCATCTTCTGAACAGTCTTCAGAAATTAAATTGGCCAAGGCAGGTAAATCTTATGTCCCTAAACCTCGCTATGGTTCTGAACAATCTTCAGAAATCACATTAGGGAATGAAGGTAAATCTTTTGCTCCTAAATACCGCACATCTTACCCATCTTTTCAGCCAGCTTCAGAAACTACATCCACCGAAGACAATGATCTGATTTATGGCCGTCATCCAGTCTTGACTGTTTTAGAAGGTGAACGTCACATTAACCGCCTATGGATTACTACCCGTCTCCGTTATGATCCCAGATTTCATCATTTAATTCTCCAAGCTAAGGATAATGGCGCAGTCATTGATGAAGTTGAACCCAGAAGATTAGATCAAATTACTGGTGGAGCAAATCATCAAGGTGTGGCGGCACAAATTGCTCCCTATGATTATATTGAATTAGAAGATTTGATTAGTAAGGCTAAATCTGTTACCGATCCAGTTATTGTTGTGGCTGATGGTATTACTGATCCCCATAACTTAGGGGCAATTATTCGCACGGCGGAAGCTATTGGCGCTCATGGCTTGGTGATTCCCCAACGCAGGGCAGCAGGAATTACTTCTACTGTCGTTAAGGTGGCTGCCGGTGCTTTAGAAACTTTCCCTGTGTCCAGAGTTGTAAATCTGGGTCGAGCTTTGGAACAGTTGAAAGAAGAAGGTTTTTGGATTTATGGAACGGCTGTGACTGGCAGTGAACCATTACAAACCGTTAAATTTAGTGGACCTGTGGTTTTAGTTGTCGGTGGTGAAGGCGAAGGTCTGAGTATGTTGACACAACGATCTTGTGATCTTTTGGTGTCCATTCCCTTGCAGGGTAAGACTCCTAGCCTCAATGCGTCGGTGGCAACGGGTATGGCACTTTACGAAATTTATCGTCAAAAATCGCTAAATACACTGTATCTTGATAAACTACAGACAATTTCTTTGAAAAAAGAATAGTAAAAGAGTATAAAGAAATGTAAAAGACCATAAATCCAACATATTCTCACACACCCAGTCACACGTTTATAAATCGGTAAAACCATGAAAACGATTTGGCAAAACCTCCAAGAAGGGCTAACTAATACAGTTAATGTTCTCGGCCTTGCTTGGTGGGTAGAGATTGTTACGCAAAACCCCCGGTGTACTTATTACTTCGGTCCATTTTTCAGTTCTAGGGAAGCAAATCAAGCCAGTATTGGCTATATAGAAGATTTAGAAACTGAAGGAGCGCAAGGAATTATAGTTAATATCAAACGCTGTAAACCTAGTGTTTTGACAATTGCTGAAGATTTGGGGGAATGGATTGACCGTAAAGTAAAGCCTGCCTTTAGCGGTCAAATGTAGTCAATTACCAATTCCATAGGCTGTTAGCTTCTATGATATAGGTTAGGTTAAGTCTTAGGACAACCTAACCTATATTTTTTACTTAACGGGTGACAAATTCATCGTAAACAACGAATTGCTTCTAATAACCCTCTGGCTTTATTTAGGGTTTCTTCATATTCTTTTTCTGGGTCGGAATCAGCTACCAAACCTGCACCGGCTTGGACTGAGACTGTCTGATTATGTAATACCATCGTTCTGATGGCGATCGCACTATTCAATTGTCCCTCAAAGTCATAATATCCATAGACACCAGAATATACACCTCTGCGGCTGGGTTCTAATTCGTTAATAATTTCCATGGCGCGAATTTTGGGCGCACCGCTAACTGTACCAGCAGGAAAACAAGCTTTTAATAAATCCCATGCGGTTTTATCCGGTGCCAACTTACCCACAACATTACTCACAATGTGCATAACATGAGAGAAGCGTTCAACGATCATTAATTCATCAACCTTCACACTACCACTGCTACAAACCCGCCCTAAATCATTGCGTCCTAAATCTACTAACATGACGTGTTCGGCGATTTCTTTGGGATCGTGGAGTAAATCAGCGGCTAAGGCTGCATCTTCATGGGTGGTTTTCCCTCTAGGTCTAGTTCCTGCTAGGGGACGGACTGTAGCGATGATTTCCCCTTCATCATTCCTTTCTGCTTTGACCATGACTTCAGGGCTAGAACCGATAATTTGCCAGTCTTGGAAGTTAAAATAGGCCATGTAGGGCGAAGGATTTATTTGCCGCAGGGAACGGTACAAGGCGAAGGGGTTGCCTGTATATTCTGTGGATAGGCGTTGAGAAATGACTACTTGGAAGATGTCACCAGCTTTGATATGTGCTTTGGCTTTTTCTACACTGGCGCAAAATTCTGGGCGGGTAAAGTTGCTAGTATATTCCTCTATGCCCGCTTTAGGCTTGTTTGTAGGGGCTGTCCAAACTAATTTGGTGTTTTCTTGTGATAGGGGCAAAGATAGCTTCCTGACTATTTCCTGAATGCGATCGCTTGCTTTTTGATATGCTACCTCTAACCCGGCTGGATCACGCACATCTGCATAGGCGATCGCCCAAATTTTCCGTTTTACCTGGTCAAAAACTAATAGCTGGTCTACTTGCATCCATAATCCATCAGGGATATTCCGCTCATCTTGAGCATGAATTGGCACACGTGGCTCAATCCAATTGATTAATTCATAGCCCCAAAACCCAAATAAACCGCCAATTCCTGAAGGTAATTCTGATAATTTTACTGGGTGATAAGGTGCTAAACATTCAGATAAAACTGTAAAAGGATCACCTGTAAAAACTTGTTGTGAACCATCTCGATATGTTTGGGTGGTTTTATCACCCCTTGCTTCTAAAATCCACAACGGGTCACAACCTAATAAACTATAACGTCCTACGGTTTCGCCACCTTCCACCGATTCCAGCAAAAAGCTATAGGGTTGATCCGCACAGACTTTATACCAAGCAGATACAGGTGTATCTAGGTCTGCAATCCATTCTTGATACAAGGGTACAAAATTACCTTGTGGAGTAAGCTGCTGAAATTGGTCGAAATTGGGGAAAATCATAAATAATGAGTTCAGAATACAGGAGTTCAGAATACAGGAGTTCAGTACGGGCGAACGGCCGTTCTGAAGTTCAGAATTATAGAGTATTTTCTTATCATTACGTAAGGTGGGCAATGCCCACCACATCATAAACGAAAATAGTCAGATGATGAATGATGGGTAATTTAGTCAAAGCTGTGACAATTATCAATTACCCATTACCAGTTACCTAGACATTAAGCGTCGTGAGTAGCTTTACCGCTAAATTTTATTTGTGCAGGGTTGGGGTTTTGACCGATTCTGCGGGGTACGTGACGCACCATAGAACGTCCAGCATTTACCTTTTCAGGGAAGACACCATCAGCAGGGTGAATCATGGTTGTTTCGCCGCCTGGCAAAATGCGATAAACCTTGTAGTCAGTAATTTTGAATTTGCGAAGTTGCGCGCCTAAAGCAATACCGTACTCTTTGCGAGCTAGGTACAATAGGTTTTCACCTTTTACCATTTTAGCAGCACCACCAGTAGGCATTTCAAAGACTTGTTCTTTGGAGCTTGTCCAGGTGATAGCGTACTTTTCTTCTACATCAGCTTTTGTGAGTAGTCCGCCAGTGCTGCCACCAAAGATGGGGGTTTTTCCAGTGAGAGTTGCCATAAACTATCTCTTTGTAGGTTTTTAGGGCATACTAACATCGGAACTTAATTTATGTTGCGATCGCGTTATAGACTGTAACAGTTTTTAGTGATTGGTGAGAAATTAGAGGACAGGCGATAGTAAACGGGTAATAACTACTATGGTTAGCGCATGATTATATAAATACTTATGTGTCTTAACACAAGTATATAAATTACGCACAAGTTATGGAATAACAAACCACTTCAAGCCGCAGAGGAATAGGAGTTTGAGCGTTTTTTGGGTAGGTGTTAATATTGATAATATCTGACACATCCTAGCTCTTTTACTTCCTAATTACCTGGAACAATGGGAATTGTAAAATGAAACTGACTGCCTTGGTCTTTACCCCTAGACTCAGCCCAAATTTTGCCGCCCCAACCGTTGACGATTTGCCGAGAAATAGCTAAACCTAAACCAGTACCTCCGGTAGTTCGCCTTAATGCTCCTTCTTCTTGATAAAATCTGTCAAAAATAATTTCTAAACGATTTGGTTCAATACCCCGTCCTGTGTCAGCTATGGTTACTTCTACCATTTGATTACTGTTATAATCTGCTTTAATATCTATAGAACCTGATGGGGATGTAAATTTACAAGCATTATCAATGAGTTTTGCTAATACTTCAACCAGCCAATCACCGTCAGCCTTGATTAGGGGTAAATTGGTGGCGATTTGAGTTTTGATGGTAGGTGGTGCTTCAGATATGGGGCGAGTACGGAGGCGACTGAGTGCTAAATCTATACATTCTTGTAGATCTAATGACTCAGGATGCCATTCCACTCTGCCACTTTCTAAGTTAGAAAGGGTTAAAAAGTCTTGTACCAGTTTCCGCATTCTTTCGGAGTCCGCCAGGGCGGTATTTAACATTACCTGTTGTAATTCCCAAGGCATATCCGGCTCAGTGGACAAGCTTTCTAAGCAGACTTGAATGGTAGATAAGGGGGTGCGGAGTTCGTGTCCGGTAATGGCAATTAAATTACTGCGGGTACGGTCTAGAGCTTCTAGTTGTTGGTTAAGCTCTTCTAAATTAGCAAAGGATTCTGCTTGGATCAGGGCTGCGCCGATTTGGGTAGTGATCGCTTTCACTAAGTCTAACTCTCCTGGTTGCCATTCATGGGGAGGAAAATGGCAATCATGTAACTCCACAATTCCCAATAGTCGCCCTTGATATAATACGGGTTCTATCAACCAAGAACGCACGCCAAACTGCCTGACAATTGACGACAAGGCTGGTGATTTCTTGACTTGATAGTCCTCCAGGGTATCAGCCACACATACCCCCTCAAGCTGTTGTAGCACCTGCTGAAATAGGGGATTATGTTCTAACTCCCAACTTTGACCCAGTACAGAGGTAACACCAGAATTAACAAATTCATGTTCAATGATGGCTTTAGAGTCCGTAGCTTGAGCGCGATAAATTAAACACCGACAGGCTTCCAAATGTTGACCTAATTCCACAGCCGCCACTTGGAGAATTTCCCTGGGGTCGAGCGATCGCCTAATTGCTGCACCAATAGAATTTACCAGCCGTTCTTTCCGTGCTTGCGCCGCAATAGAACGGTAAGCTTTATGTAGCTTATACTGACTAGCTTGGAGATACGTTACCAAGCGCTGCACGAACGGATCAGTATCAATATCACAAGCATATTTATAGTCAGCATTAACGACTAAACTATCTATTGATTCCCCAATCCTAAACCGCTGCTTGACTTCCTGGACTTTAGACGCTAAATTCGGCCGATAAATCTCAATTCTATTCAATAATAATTCCGCAGCTTTAAAACAGACCTCTTTTTCCGATGTCCAAATTCCCTCAAATCTTCGCGCTGTGTCCATATCCAAACTAGGGATCATCTCTGGAATATGTTTATTTTTACTCCCCGAAGCAATGCTCTCTCGGCACACCAAACAGGTAGCATAATTGTCCGCTACTACTACTAAATGCCATTCTTGGCTTAAAGCATCATCAGGCGCAAAATCTATCTTTTCATAGTATTCCGATCTATCAGCAAATTCCGTTTCAGGTGCTGATAATACGTATATTTGATTACTCTTTTCCGCAAGTCTTTGATAGCGATGCGCCTCTTGACGATAAAAGCGCTCTTTCTGAAAACTAGCAATAATTAGAGGTTGATCAAAGGTAGCCGCCAACACCTGATCCTCCATCGCATGGGATAGTGCTGTTAGGGAAGCCTTAAAATATAACTGGGGTCGCAAATAGGGAAGTGATTTTAGCAAATCAGTTAGCACAGAAGTCGAAATACTCATGAATATATGTTTAAGCGCCCAATCTAGACAAGATTCACGTTACAATTACATTGTACAATTTTAAAATGACTATTGGTTATTAATCATTGGTCATTAAGCACATCTTAACCATTACCCATTACCAAAATATTAAATTTTAATTAAAAATCACCAAACTATAATAAAATACTATATTGAAATACATATACCCGATGTAAATCAAAATTTAAAATGTAAAAATTCAGAACTCACTCAATCAGAATATTGGATTGAATCCCAGATTATTAAATGATCATTTTTGGCTTAAATCCAAAAAATGACTGTTGAACTTACCCCCATTCTACTGTTAAACTACCTGAATTGTTAACAACGAACCATAGAGGCTCAGAGAACAGATAGAAAAACATCAGTAATCTTTTTATGGGGAGGGAGTAAAACTAGGATCAGCTTTAATTTCTGCCAAAAATCTGATTGTATATGTTGATCACTTGAATGTAATTGCCAAATCTAAAGTTGAGCAATTCCATACTTAATTTGATGTTAACAATTTATTATCCAGGTGCATAAAATGAAAATTCTTGATATCCCCAAACTTGACATTTGCAATTCGCAAACACTCCTAAATTATTTTGAAAATTCCTGGATATTAGAAGAAACCCTAATGAAAAGTTTAATCGGGGAAGACACCTTCTATCTTAAGCCCGATCCTTTGAGAAATCCGTTAATTTTTTATCTTGGACATTCAGCAGTTTTTTATATTAATAAATTAATTCAAGTTGGCTTAATTAAACGGCGAATCAATCCAGAATATGAAACCCTATTTGAAGTGGGAGTTGATCCAGAGACTCCAGCAGAAATAGATGCAGTTATCGAAGGAATTAAATGGCCTGATGTCACAGAAGTTTGGGCATACCGAGACAAAGTTAGAGCCGAAATCACAACCATCATTAATCACTATTCCTGGGATTTACCCATTCATCAACACCACCCTCTTTGGGCTTTATTAATGGGCATAGAACACAGTCGCATTCATTTTGAAACCTCCTCCATGCTACTGCGTCAACTGCCAATTGATAAATTAAACCGCCCCCAAAGATGGAATTATGCCCCTACAAATGGGAAAAATTCTGATAATCAAATGCGAGAAATTCCTGGTGGTATAGTGAAATTAGGAAAACGCCAAGATGATTTAACTTTTGCTTGGGATAGTGAATATGGTCATTTAGAAGGAGAAGTTCAACCATTTTTAGCTAGTCAATATCTGATCACCAATGGCGAATTTTTAGGATTTGTCCAAGCAGGTGGTTATAAAAACCCAGAATATTGGCATTCTGAATCTTGGCATTGGCAACAACTATATAATATTCAACATCCTAAATTTTGGATACCAGAAAATAATGGCAAATATCGTTATCGTGCCACATTTGATGAAATAGATTTACCCCTAGATTGGCCTGTAGAAGTTAACTATTATGAAGCCCTAGCATACTGTCAATGGCAAGGTGCAGGAACTCGGCTAATGACAGAATTAGAATGGAATCAAGCCCTAAAAATATCAGAAAAAACTTCTGAAAATCCGAGTTTAGAAAATAACTATAATCTCAACTTACAATTTATTTCTCCTTGTCCCGTCGGGATGTTTGCTGGAAATAACCAAGCTGGACTTTCTGACTTACGAGGCAGTGTTTGGGAATGGTTAGGAGATACATTTTACCCCTTACCAGGATTTCAAAATCATCATCTTTATCCAGATCAATCTGCACCTTTTTTTGATGATAAACATCAAATGATGTTGGGAGGTTCTTGGGCAACAAATGGTACAATGGCTTTACCGTCTTATCGTAACTGGTTTCGTCCCTTTTTCTATCAGCACGTTGGTTTTAGAACTGCTAGAAACTTAGATTAAATAAGATGCAGTTGCCAAATTTATTGGCAAAATAAAACAAAAATCTGGCTATTTGATAATTTCACAAGTTTTTGACAAAACAAGTTTACCTAGAGGATTAAAAAAATGATTGTTCAACCTTTAACAGTTTTAGATCATCATTATCAAGAATTACGAGATGATGGTGAAGATGTGATTCACGGATTAAGTAAAAATCCGAAAACATTATCACCTAAGTATTTTTATGACGATCATGGTTCTCAACTATTTGAAAAAATTTGTGAGTTACCAGAATATTATCCTACTCGCACGGAAGCATGGATTTTAAATCAATATGCTGATGAAATTGCAGAAATTACTAATTGTTGTGAGTTAATAGAACTAGGTAGCGGTAGTTCTACCAAAACTCAGTTTTTATTAGATGCTTATCAGAAAATCTCTGATGCTTGTAGATATTTACCAATTGATGTCAGTGGTGGTATTCTCAAAACCAGCGTTTTAGACTTACAAAAAAAATATCCTGACTTAACCATTCATGGGTTATTAGGAACTTATGAACAAGCATTAGTGCATTTAGAAACGAACTATTTACAATCACGGATGTTGTTTTTTCTGGGAAGTTCTTTAGGGAATTTTAACCCAGAGGAATGTGATAGTTTTTTAAATCAAATTTCTCGCACTTTAAAAACTGGGGATTTCTTTTTACTGGGAATTGATTTACAAAAACCCCAGGATATTTTAGTAGCTGCTTATAATGATAGTCAAGAAGTGACTGCTGCTTTTAATTTGAATATGCTTACTCATTTAAATTGGCGGTTTCAAGGTAATTTTGATATCAGTTTGTTTAGACACCAAGCAGTTTATAATCAAGTTGATCATCAAATTGAAATGTATTTACATTGCCAAAAAAGTCATTGGGTTAATTTGGAAGTATTGGATCTAAAGGTGTATTTTGCAGAGGGAGAAAGTATATTAACAGAGATTTCTCGCAAGTTTGATTTAAGAACAATAGAAACACAATTACAAAGTAAAGGATTAAATACTGTAAAAACTTGGACAGATGAAAAAGGATGGTTTGGTTTGATTCTTTGTCAGGCTGAATAACGCCGATATCAGCACTCATAAATTGAGACTACAAATATATATCAGAAATATCTATAATTTTTGTAAAGTTTTGAGTGCTGATAATTTATCTATGATATGTATAAATTTGACCTGATAAATTCAACTATTTAACTTAGCCAAAAGAGGTACAAATGGACGCTATATTAAATGCATTAAAGAGTATTAACTACTCCTCCTAATAGTATGCAAGAATGATAGGCTACAAAAATCTCATAAAAATATAAAGTTTGCTGTTGCAAACCTCGGTTATGAATAATTGAATCTAGCAATAATTAATAGAGGATGATTATGAAATCAAAAAATCACAGCATCGGATTAGTTGAAGTACCTGCCTTGGGATTATATGACGAAGAAGGACATAATTGGACAGCATTATACAGACGAAACACCTTATTAAGTAAACAGATATTAATGGCTGATTTACAAGCGGGTGGTTTTGATGCTCAACTGGTGAATTTGAAAGCTGGTGATTGTAAAGAACCCTTTGGAGAAGTAACTTGGAAAGGGATGAACTTGACTAAAGCCTATGTAGGTCAGAGAATTTTTGATGTAGATCCTGAAGCCTATGATGCTTGGGGAATTACTGTTAATTATACTCAAGAGCGTCAAGTAACTTGTATGGCGATCGCTCATTTTGCCAGTAAAGGAAAACCAGTGGTTGTAGGTGGTTCAGATGCGATCGCTGAACCTAAATACTATCTTGATGCAGGTGCAACCGCAATCGTAATTGATAAATCTGGCGCAGCCAACTGGCCGATTTTTGACCATGTACTCGGTAAAACTCCCAGGGAAAAACTCACAGGTGTAATTTTAGCCGATGGTACTTATCATCCCACCCGTAGTCAAGCCATGACTCCTGATGATTGGGCTTTACCATCGGTAGAAGTAGCCAGACAATGTTTAGGACAAGAATATTCAGAAGAACCCTTTGTAGAAGACTTAGTACCTATAGGTTCGGTATATCCTGACATTGGATGCGATCGCAAATGTGACTTTTGCCAAACACCAACCTACACATCAGGCTATCGGCGAATGTCACCCCAAACTACCATCAATTGGATTGCTCGTCAAAAAGAAGCCGGCGCAAAATGCACAGTCATGGGTTCAGATCAATTTCTCGGCCGCGTATTATTTCCAGGAGGAAAAGAAGAAATTATCGAAATTACCACAGCAGCGCGAGAAATGGGAATGCCACTTTTATGGCCTAACGGTTTAGAACTCAGAAAAGCCACATTAGGAAGAGGACGCAACTACGAAAACACAGACCTCACACCCGACGAAGAACTAATAGAAGCACTGTGGGGATGGGATGGCAAAGTTGGCGGATTTTTAGGTTATATACCCGCAGAACGTCCCGTTTTCGGTACAGGATCTTACAAAAAACTCCTCCCTTGGCAACAACATTGTGAAATGATGCAAGCTATTGTCAGAGTAGGTCTTCCCGTCATCGTTTATGGTTTAATTATTGGTCTTCCCGACGACAACCACGACAGTTTACTTCGTCTGGAAGAAGCAGTTTCAGAACTCCATCAACAACTCAGAGAAATTAACCCAGACTTAGAATTTCAAGTAGCTTCCTATGCTATTTCTCCCATACCTGGAACACCCCAAGGAGAAACCATTCGTAAATCAGGACTACTACGTTTTGATGATCCATCTATAGTTGGTGGTTTATGGACTCCCAGTTGTGACACACACCATCTCAGCTATACAGATATATCCGATTGGCAATTTAGACTAGCTCAAATCGGAAAAGCAGAATCTAAAATCATCAACTATCATGGAGGACTCACAAAATTAACCGCTAGTGTAAATTAGTTGTTGTAAGTTGTTGTAGGTTGGGTAGAACGCAGTGAAACCCAACAAAAGTTAGGAAATGTTGGCTTTCCTAAAGTCAACCCAACCTACATGATTTAATGTTTTTAGTTTAACCCACAACAATTGATAACAAAAATACTAATTAATTAAGGAAATCAAACACAATGCGACCACAACCAATACCACTAAAACCAGGACAAGAATCAGTGTGGGACTATCCGCGTCCAGCAATTTTACAAGATACCGACAAACATCTCAAAGTAATTTGTAAAGGTATTGTTTTAGCCGAAACAAATAGAGGAAAAAGAGTTTTAGAAACCAGTCATCCTCCCACCTATTACTTCCCCCCAGAAGATATTAAACTAGAACATTTAATAGAAACACCAAAGAAAAATCTCTGTGAATGGAAAGGTGCATATCAATATTATGATATTAAGATTGGTGATCAACTCATAAAATATGCAGCTTGGCGATATTTTGATCCCACACCTAATTTTTTACCCATTCAAGAATACTATGGATTCATCGCAGCCTTAATGGATGCTTGTTATGTAAATGATGAGCTAGTAAAACCCCAATCTGGTGATTTTTATGGAGGATGGATAACTGCGGATATTGTTGGACCATTTAAAGGTGGTCCAGGTACTTGGGGATGGTAAATAAGCATTCAGCTATCAGCCGTCAGTTGTCAGCCATCAGCTATGTAACTGCAAGATTGAAATAAAAAGAATGAAAAGAAACAGATGCCAATAACATTCCTAAAATTAAAACGTCTGAATCTTTACTATTGGCTGATTACTGATAGCTGATGGCTGAATGCTTAGGTAAATAATGAGGTAAATCATGAAGATTTCAATCATCAAAATTGACAGTTTTAAAATTCATGAACATCATCTAGAAATTATCTACAGTGCAGATAAATTTCAATTTTCTACCAAGATTTTCTATCATGATGTTTCTTTTTTTGGGTTAATACAAAAATATTCTCAACCCTTCATCCAGAAAATTATCGCTCACATTGCCTTATTTGAAGGCATGAAATTTTGTTCTTTATTCCCGCAATATTATGATATTTCTGCCATTGCGGAATATCTTGAACCTGCGGTATTAGATTTATTTGTGCAAATATATCAAGGTGTATTTGGACAACATTGGTATGAAAATAACATCACTGACTATCAACAACCAGAAATTATTACTTCCCAAAAATTAGGAGTAAGTCAACCTGGGGAAATTTTAGGAAATAATCAAACTATTCTTGCTGGTTGTGGTGGTGGTAAAGATAGCATTTTAGCTATGAAAATGTTAGAAGAAGCAGGTATTCCTGTTGCTTCCATGCAGTATTCCCATAGTGTTTATGGAAAAGCTGATTTTCAACATCATTTAATTTCCCAAGTTTTAGAATGTGTTCAACCTACCTCTAAACATCAAATATCTATTTTTGACGATTTTACAGAGTTTCCGTTTTTGAAATTATACTTTCCAGAAAATTCTGGTATTACTGCACCAGAAACTCCAGTTTCTATTTTTGAATCTTTGATTTTAATGTTAGATCAAGGATATAAATATTTATGTTTAGCACATGAAAAAAGTGCAAATACTGGTAATTTATTTTGGGATGAAATAGATAAAGAAGTTAATCATCAATGGGGTAAAGGTTTAGCAGCAGAACAAATTTTAGATCAATTTATTCAAGAACATCTATTAACCAATTTTAAATACTTTAGTATTTTACAACCAATTTACGATTATCGCATCTTTCAAAACTTTAGTAAATATCCTGAATTTATCCCGAAAATACATTCTTGTAATGTGCAAAAACCTTGGTGTAAGAAATGTCCTAAATGTGCCTATATTTGGTTAGGTTTAATGGCATTTTCTCAGCAAAGTATTGTTAATGAAGTTTTTAAGAATAACTTATTTGATGATGTAGACTTACTTCCTACCTTCCGGGAAATGGTAGGTTTAGGTGAACATACACCATTTGAATGTATTGGAGAAATTGAAGAAAGTCGGTTGTATATGAAAAGATGTGTAGAAAGGAGTTTAACAGGTAAAGCTTTGGATATGTTCACCGAAGAAATTTTATCAAATTCGGGAATTAATTGGCAGGAAATAGAACAGAAATATAATTCTGTTTATAGCACAGAACACGCTATTCCTGATTGGGTATTTGAGAAAATTAAGGAACAGTTGTAAAGATGTAAAAACTAACTAAACGAAAATTTATAATTGTTGAGATTTTAACCACTCCCTTACCACATCTTCCACTGGTTGAGATTGATTATCTACTTGATAATTCATTTTCTGTATTTCTGATGTAGAAATTTTACCTCCTAACTGATTAATAGTTGTTACTAATTCAGGATATTTTTCTAATATTTCTTGGTTAAAAACAGGTACAGCTTGATAAGGAGGCAAATATTTTTTATCATCTTGTAACATCACTAAATCTAAAACTTGAATTAAACCATCTGTAGAATTTGTAGCTATGAAATCAACTTGTTTTTCCTTTAATGCTTGATACATTACTCCTAATTCCATTTGTTTAATACTAGCAAATTTTAAGCCATAAGTTTTAGATAAACCAGGAAAACCATCTGCTCTTTCTAAAAATTCATAACCAAAACCTGCTTGCATTTGTGGACTATATTTACCTAGTTCTGAAAGTGTTTTAATTTGCCATTTTTTCGCATCTTCACTGCGAACAATCATAGCATAGGTATTTTCAAACCCTAAAGGCTGCATCAAGGTTAATTTGTATTTATCCTGATATGCTTGTTTAGTTTTTTCATAAACAACTTGGGGATCTGTAATTGGTTTTTCTTTTAAAACTGCGGTAAATGCTGTACCTGTATATTCTACATAACCAGCAATTTTACCAGCTTTTACTGCTTCATGGGCAATAAATGTACCACCTAAATTAAATTTTCTATCTACTTTTAAGTTGGTATTATTTTCTATTTGTTGTGCCAATATCTCCCCTAAAATAACTTGTTCAGTAAAGTTTTTTGAACCAATAGTAATGGTTGCTGGTGTTTGCTGAGAGTTTAATAAAATTAATCCAGATATAATAACAATAATTATTCCTAAAACAACAGCAATTTTATGTTTACTTCCTGTTTGTTTAGTGAGGCTTTTCTCTAAAAATTCTAAGCCAAAATCTGCACTCAAAGCAATCAAAGCTGCGGGTATTGCCCCGGCTAAAATTAATTCATTATTAACTGTGGAAATACCGCGAAAAATAAATACTCCTAAACCTCCTCCACCAATAGCAGCAGCAATTGTGGCAATTCCTACAGATATAACTGTGGCTACTCTCACACCTGCTAAAATGACTGGTAAAGCCAGGGGAATTTCTACTTGTAATAATAACTGCTCATCTGTCATTCCCATACCTATCCCCGCTTCTTTAATAGCAGGATTGATGCTATTAATGCCAATATATGTATTACGAATTATGGGAAGTAAAGCATAAAGAGTTAAAGCGAATATAGCGGGATTTTTACCTATGCCTCCTAAAAAGGGAACAGAAATTAAAAAACCAAATATGGCTAAACTAGGAATAGTTTGGATAGCATTTGCTACACCGAGAATTGGCGGGGCAATTTTGGGGTTACGAGTGATATAAACACCGACAGGAATACCAATAGAAATTGCTACTGTCATAGCAATAGCTACTAATACTAAATGTTCTCCACTGCGGAGAATAATTTCTGGGACATATTGGAATAAAAACATAATTTTGGCTATTTTAAATTAAATTTTTCCTAGTTATTGTCAGTATTTAAACAAGCTAAAAAAGCTTTGGCTTCTGGATGAGAAGATTGAAGAAATTCTCTTCTAGTTCCTAATACGACTAAATTACCTTCATACATTAGGCCAATTCTTGTAGCTAAAAAGAAGGCTTCTTGAATATCATGGGTGACAAATATCACTGTTTTACCTAATTGTTGTTGCAAATATTTAAACTGTTGTTGTAACTCTAGCCGAGTGATGGGATCGAGTGCGCCAAAAGGTTCATCCATTAATAGTATAGGTGGATCTGCGGCCAAAGCTCTAGCAACTCCCACTCGCTGACGTTGACCTCCTGATAATTGATAGGGATAACGATGGGCAAATTGTTCTGGTTCTAGACCTACTAAGTTTAACATTTCATAGACTCTATTATGGATTTTTTGGGCTGGCCATTTCTCTAATGATGGTACAAGTCCCACATTTTCAGCGATGGTAAAATGGGGAAATAAACCTGTTTCTTGGATGACGTACCCTATTCTTCTTCTCAGTTTAATAGTATCCCATTTAGTTGTGGGAATATTTTCAATTAGGACTTGTCCTTGACTTGGGATAAGTAAATGATTGATTAATTTTAGAGTTGTAGTTTTTCCACTGCCACTACGTCCTAATAAAACTAGTGCTTCTCCTTGATAAATGCTGAATTTTAAGTGAGATAATAAGAGACGATGATCAATTTGGAAACTCACATCCCGAAAATCAACGATGATTTCTGATGTTAAAGACATAAAAATTTGCTCCTATCTTCTATTTTGTGCGGACTTACGCAAAAGAACCACAAAAATAGGGTTTTCGGAGGATAGGTTCATCAAAGGGAAAAATCCCTATACTCCAAACCCTAAACTTGATTAATGCTGTGTTAGGCTACTGCTAACATACCCTAGGTGTATTTCAAAATTTGACTTTTGATTTTTGACTTGCTGTTGTGCATTTTAAATGTGCAACAACTTAGTGGTGATCGCTAAAAAATCCTAACCGATCATCAATCCTTTACTTGCTAACCATTCCCTATTAAATATCCGTGATTGATAGCGAGAACCATTATCACATAAGATAGTCACAATAGTATGTCCGGGTCCCAATTGTTTAGCTAAAGCTACCGCCGCACCCACATTAATTCCCGTTGAACCACCCATTAATAATCCATCTTTTCTTAATAGTTGATAAACCACGCGCAACGCTTCAGGATCATCAATTTGGATAGCATCATCAACCGGTGCGTCTTCCATATTAGCGGTAATGCGACTATTACCAATACCTTCAGTAATAGAATTACCTTCGATTTTGATTTCCCCAGTTTTGATATAGCTATATAGTCCACTACCTAAAGGATCAGCGACCACACATTTAACCGCCGGATTTTGTTGTTTTAGATACATAGCGACACCAGCATAAGTACCGCCTGTACCAGTGGCCGCTACCCAACCATCTATTTTACCGTCAGTTTGTTGCCAAATTTCTCTACCTGTAGTTTCATAATGTGCCACACGATTAGCTAAATTATCAAACTGATTAGCCCAAATGGCATTTTCCATTTCCGCCGCAACTCTACCAGATAATTTGACGTAATTATTCGGATCTTTGTAAGGTACAGCAGGAACAGGACGAACTTCCGCACCCAAGGTAATCAAAGCATCTATTTTTTCTTGGGATTGGGTATTGGGAATAAAAATCAAGCATTTGTAACCTTTGACATTGCAGATATGCGCTAGTCCAATTCCCGTATTCCCCGCAGTTCCTTCCACAACTGTACCACCAGGTTTGAGGAGTCCTTTTTTTTCTGCATCTTCAATGATGTACAATGCAGCACGATCTTTTACAGAACCACCAGGGTTAAGAAATTCCGCTTTGGCCAAGATTTCACAACCTGTTTCTTCACTAAAACTGTTTAAGCGAATTAGTGGTGTATTGCCAATCGTGCCAATAAATCCTTTTTTGATATCCATGTTGAATCTACCTGAATTATTCCCGATCAAATTTTGACATTTAACGAAATCCTATTGCTATTAGTTTTTTCTCTTTTGGGGGACAATTTCCGAAAAGCACATCCAAAACATTGTAATGATTCAGGAGTCAGGAGTCAGAATATTTGTTTGTAAGTAGTCGAGCAAAATAAATTTTATATTTGGGAGAGGGAACAGGAAGAAGGATCAGATAAGGAATATAGAGATTTTTGTTTGTTCCAAAAATGTTAAATTAATTTGGCTTAGGTACTTAGCAGTTAACTACAGAAGTACATTTTCTGATCAATTATCAAGAATAACTCGAAAACTCTATCTTTATCTTATATTAAAACCTCTAAAGCATAATAAGTGAGAATCGCATTTCTCTAGTTTATCTCACGCGAACTGACAAGTTAGCACTTACGCTATCCCTTGAGTTTTCTATATTAAATATGGCGATCGCTCTCATATAAATCAAAAAGGCAGAAGTCATGAAAGCAGGACTTACGCACAACAGAACGAAAGTAGGGGTAATTCATGAATTACCCCTACGGAAGAATAAGGGTTTCAGCTACATCTTGCGTAAGTCCTAGAAAGAATGAACCACGAAGGAGCGAAGAACACGAAGGGGAGAGAGTTTCAGAGATATTTTTCGTAATTCCTCAGAATTTAACTCTACAATAAGAGCGATCGCACTAAATGCACTTAAATATACTTCTCGAAAATTATTCTTGTTATATCCAACCACAACCGCGCCTATAGTTGTACCAATTTCTGGATACATTTCTTGACTCATCCCCCCTTGATCTAAAAAATCAGGGATTTTGATCAACCCCTTAACTAAAAACTCATCAATATTGACAAAAACGCCAAAGGGTGTATGAAATTCAACTTTTCCCAGAACAAACTGACCCACCTTATACTTAGATTTAATATTTTCCCAACTTGTACTATCCATAATCATAATATTCACCGTGATTTAAAGACTTGTGGAAATTGGTTGAGGATGGGAAACAAACTTTGAGGAACAACCACCTCAATTCGCTCATAACCATCTATCCTAGTCATCCTGACTGTGACAAACCTCCCATCCTCACATACAACAGGCAAATTCAGAAAAAAGTCAAATAGTCTGAATTTTGGTTACAGTTAGATTACAAAATAAATCGTGAGGGGTGATACTATGCGTGTTTTGCTAGTTTATCCAATATTTCCAAAAACCTTTTGGTCTTATGAGAAAATTCTGGCACTGGTTGACAGAAAGGTTTTGTTGCCTCCTTTGGGTTTGGTAACGGTAGCGGCGATTTTGCCCCAAGAGTGGGAATTTAAACTTGTAGATCGTAACATCCGCGCCGCCACAGAAGAAGAATGGGCATGGGCAGATATGGTAATTTTCTCTGCTATGATTGTCCAAAAACAAGACTTACTAGAGCAAATTCGGGAAGCGAAAAGACGGGGTAAATTGGTAGCTTTGGGTGGTCCCTATCCTACCTCTACACCCCATGAAGTCGAAGCAGCAGGGGCAGATTATCTGATTCTCGATGAAGGGGAAATCACTTTACCCATGTTTGTGGAAGCTGTGGAACGAGGTGAAAAATCTGGAGTTTTCCGCGCTACTGAAAAGCCTGATGTCACTAGTACACCTATTCCCCGCTTTGATTTATTAGAGTTTAATGCCTATGATATGATGTCTGTACAGTTTTCGCGGGGTTGTCCCTTCCAATGCGAATTTTGCGACATCATTGTATTGTATGGACGTAAACCCAGAACCAAAACCCCTGCACAACTTTTAGCGGAGTTAGATTATCTCTATGATTTAGGTTGGCGGCGGGGTGTATTCATGGTTGATGATAACTTTATTGGCAACAAGCGGAATGTGAAATTGTTGCTAAAAGAGTTAAAAGTCTGGATGGCAGAACATCAATATCCGTTCAATTTTGACACAGAAGCTTCCATTGATTTAGCACAAGATGCAGAAATGATGGAGTTGATGGTTGATTGTGGCTTTAAAGCTGTATTTTTGGGTATTGAAACCCCAGATGAAGATAGTTTACAACTAACTAAGAAATTCCAAAATACTCGCAGTTCTTTAACTGAGTCAGTAGAAACCATTATTAAAGCTGGTTTAAGGCCAATGGCTGGATTTATTATTGGTTTTGATGGTGAAAAATCTGGTGCGGGCGATCGCATTGTCAGATTTGCCGAACAAGCAGCCATCCCTTCTACTACCTTTGCCATGTTACAAGCATTGCCCAACACAGCGTTATGGCATCGCTTGAAAAAAGAAGGACGACTACGGGAAAATCAAGACGGGAATATCAATCAAACCACATTAATGAATTTCATTCCTACCCGTCCTCTGGAAGAATTGGCAAGAGAATACATTGAAGCTTTCTGCGCTTTATATGATCCTGTTGCCTATTTAGACCGCACCTATCGCTGTTTTATGATGTTGGGTCCAGCTAAATACACAGCACCAGGCAAAATGCCAGAATGGGTAGTTGTCAAAGCTTTGCTACTAGTAATTTGGCGACAAGGATTTAAACGGCAAACTCGGTGGAAATTCTGGCATCATTTATTTAGTATTCTCAAGCATAACCCCAAGGTAATTGAACAGTACGTTTCTACCTGCGCCCACATTGAACATTTTATGGAATATCGGCAAATTGTCCGCGATGAAATAGAAAGTCAATTAGCTGCATATTTAGCCCAAGGTGCAGAAAAACCCTATGTTCCAGAAAAGGAAAAAGTCGAAGCGGTAGTTTCATAATACCCAGATCCCCGACTTCTTAAATAAGCCGGGGATCTTTTTGCCTCATCTTGCTAAACCCCTACAACCAATTTAGGACTTATACCAATTCTGTATGAAGATGGGCTAAATTTAGATAATAAATGAATCACGAAGACACGAAGGAAGCGAAGAATTTTATAATTGTGAAAATAAACTTTGCCAGTCAATTATAGGCGGTCTATCCCCTTCGTTAACTATTTCAAAAACTTTGTTAACAGAAGTTTGATAAAATAAACTTTCGACACAGGCTGCGGCTACATCAATGCGACTAGAATCACCTACAATTGTATCACCTGTGGATAAGACGACGTTTAATTTACCTTGGGTTGTGGCTTGGAGTAGGGTATTAAGATCAGAGGATGTATAGGGGCCATCAATTAAACGTCCGGGACGAATGATAGTATAGGGGATGCCGGAATTAATAATTGCTTGTTCTCCTTTTCCTTTGGCATCGAGTACGCCAAAAAGATTGAGAATTTTAAAGGGAAATTGATGTTTGCGAAGAATACCACAGGAGGAGACTAATACGAAGCGGTTTAAGTTTTTGGGTGCGGCTGTAAGTAGGTTAACTACACCTTGATAATCAACTTTTGTAGGGGTATTTTTGGCTTTATTTTCTAAAAATTGGGGATTAAATAAAGTTATTCCTAATTCCAAAATATTAGGCGGTTGATCAAATTCCCATTTGCTAGTAGGAAAAGCACTTGTTCCTGTACAACAAATAATTGAGGTAATATTTGTCATGGAGGTTTTTAATGTGCTGGGTTCACAAATATCACCGACAACTATTTCTACTTTGTCGTTAAACATTTGTGCGGCTTTTTCGGTATTGCGGGTGAGAATGCGAACTGGTAAGCCTTTGGCTAATAGTTGACTAACTACAAGTTGTCCGACTCCACCTGTAGAACCAACTACTAAAATGAGATGTTGAGAAGAGTTTTCACTGCTATTCATAGATAGATATTTTTGGCATTGGATATATTTAGTCTATAACAATTTTGGTTTTACCTTTATGTCCATGAATTAATTTAATTTGTTCCCATCCTTGAGGATACCAAGCCGTTGATTTTGGTTCTTTTAACCACTGCATGACAGCAATATTAGTACAATCTGGACTAATATCTTGAGGATACATTTGAAAGTAACAGCCAACAGCAACTACGCCAATACCACTAATTCCTGTGATATCTTCATCTCTGACTAATTGAAAACTTTGGAGTTGATAATTATCCAGGGAGTTTTGCCCAAAGATTAATTTTCTGCCTCTTTGATTTTGCAGTTCTTGAAAAGATGCCCAAGATGGAAAGGTTGCATGACTGGGATGGGGAAAAATTCGGACTATGGCTACTTGTCCATCTGGTAAAATAAATCCGCCAGCAATAATCTGTTTTGATGGTTTTGCTTCGGGTTCAATTAACCAAAATATTTGTTGTCTTTGGGCTATGAACATATCTTTTAAATTGTCTCTTCCAGATATTATATGTGTTAAAATCCCAATCATTCATAACTAACGGTGAAAATTTTATGGTGAAGAAAAATCACAAATTTACCAAACTGATGAAGAAATCCGGGGTTAAGGAACATTTCCACCAATCCGGAACTATACCTGGGACAATTATTGTTGATGAAAATAGCAAACCACCTAGCATTTTTCTGATTGACTATAATCAAACTGATCTGATTCATAAACAAATTAGTTACCCGGAAGAATGTATTAACTATTTGGATACAAATTCTGTTTCTTGGGTGGATGTGCAAGGTTTAGGAAATCAAGATATTTTACAGCGTTTAGGCCAATCTTTTGATTTACATCCCCTAATTTTGGAGGATATTGTGAATATGGTAGAACGTCCTAAAATAGAGGATTATGAGGATCAATTAGTAATTATTGCCCACATGGTTGTTCCTAATAACAATAATGGCAGTTTTTACGGTGAACAGGTAAGTTTGGTATTAGGTAAATATTATGTGTTAACGGTGCAAGAAGAACCGGAACATGATTGTTTTGATGGTGTGAGAACCAGAATTGATAAATCTAAAGGTATCATCCGCCGCCAAGGTAGTGATTATTTAGCCTATGCTTTATTAGATGCAATTATTGATGGCTTTTTTCCAGTTTTGGAACTTTATGGAGAACGAATTGATGATTTAGAAGAGGAAGTGATAATTAATCCTAGTCAGAAAACATTACAAAAAATATACCAAATTCGTCGGGAATTATTACAACTACGGCGGGGAATTTGGCCGCAAAGAGATGCGATAAATTCTTTAATTCGAGATGGCAGTGAATTAATTAGTCCTGATGTGAGAATTTATCTCAGAGATTGTTATGATCATACGGTGCAATTAATAGATATATTGGAAACTTACCGAGAATTAGTAGCTGGATTAATGGATGTTTATTTATCGGCAGTTAGTAATAAAATGAATGAAATTATGAAGTTGCTGACGGTGGTTTCTTCGATTTTTATTCCTTTGACTTTTATTGCAGGGGTATATGGGATGAATTTCAATACTGAAAAATCACCCCACAATATGCCGGAATTAAATTGGTATTGGGGTTATCCCCTATGTTTAGTACTAATGCTATTAGTTGCGATCACTTTACTATACTTATTTTGGCGGCGGGGTTGGCTGAGTAATTCTGCAAATTTGCCAAGAGAATCCCACCGCTAGAATCAATTAACATCGAGGTTTGTAATCAAATATCTCCTAATGGTAAATGTTGTTAAATTACCGGGGTGGCTGTGCAGATAAACCAGAGTAACAAAGCTAAAATCAAGATACCGAGTTTAACAGCTATATAGGTATAACCGTGATGAATAATAAAATCTTGGCTCGTCATATTCCACCTCTACTTACTAGCTGGTAACTAGTGATTTTACTCCAGGGAGTATTTTTCCACTCCATTTTCTCATGCTTCCATTATGGCTGCAAAATGGATAAGAAAGATGTTTAGTAAAGTTTCGTTAACATTTCTTAGCTTTATTTAGCATTAGTCAGTGGGCAATACTGGATCATAATAGAGGTCGGGATAAAAACCCAACTTCTGCCTATTAATTAGGGGTTATACAGTTTCTTAGTGAAGCTACGTATATTTACCCCCCGACTTCGCCGTCCTCCCTTAGCAAGCTATGGTCTACACCCAAGTGATTGAATTTAATCAAGCCGTCACCGAACCGCCTCCTCACGCCCAATTACGCCCAATTCTGGGGAAGAATTTCAAAGTCCCCCAAGCTGGGGATTTAGGGGGCGAAATAGGCACAAAACGAAGACAGATAGGACTTGTGTGTACACCGTAGCCTTAGCAAAAGAGGACTATAGGGGGGTGTTTTTATGTGTATCTTCAGACAAAATTGGGGTTACGCTGATGGAACATCAATGAAAATACTGCCTTCTTCTACACGGAGAGGATAGACGGGCAGAGTTTTTTCTGCGGAAACCATTGATAATAATTTACCGACTACTGGTGGAAATGGACACCAGGTTTTGACTTCGCCATTTTTCAAGTCAAAAGCACTGCGATGGAAAGAACAAACTATAGCACCATCTTCAATTTTGCCTTTTGTCAGGGGCATTTTTAAGTGGGGACAGGTATTATCTACTGCATAAAGCTGATTTTCGTGGTTTAAGAGTAGGATTTTGCGATCGCCTACTTTAACTACTTCTCGCGCACCGGGTGTGAGTGCATCAGCCCCTAAAACTTTAGTCCAAGCCATGATATTCTCCTGATCTAAAATAGATATCTTCTTAGTTTCTCGTAATTTAGCACTTTGTGATCCCTTTATTTTATGACAAACCTATCTACCTATAGATACAGTCTGATCGCTGATTACTGATAGCTAAATATTTACATTTAGGTAAAGTCAATGGTGACAACAAAATCTAAAATAGTTTTCTTAATTTTCTCAGCCTCTTCTTTTACAGTATTAGGTATTTCACCATTTAAAAAACTCCGTTGGCTACTAACTATATACAAAAATTCATTATTTACAAAGGATAATAATCCTCTATAGGCATCTAATCTAATGCCTTTACCGTTAGTTTCTTGCTTAGAAATTGTTGATCCTTTGGGCATATATACCAATACATAGTAATATCTTTCTAAGCAGAAGTGTTGAATGTTAAGAAAATCCTGATAAAAATAGCCCAAAATATGTTAAATTTTGGGCGAAGGATTATAATATTTTGATTAACCATGATCATAAACTCATTTCCCAAGATTGTCAAAAATA
>OGVQ01000024.1_pt1 | contig 46337 bp, 37 predicted proteins | sample 1575801 | NCBI WGS metagenome assembly OGVQ01 (sample SAMN07581550, study PRJEB24739) | freshwater metagenome | place: Singapore | collected 2015-04 | reverse complement strand
GTTATTACCTTGACCATCTCTAGCATCAAAGATGTCATTACCATCACTACCAAAAGCGCGATCGCCCTTATTGACAAAGATAGTATCATCACCGCTACCCAGATCAACGATATTGTTACCTGAGTTAAAATGTGTCACCGAACGACTTTTATTATCATATCACAAAAAAGAATAAATGCAAACCCCATGGTCTAGAAAAAATAACAACTGCTGATTACCTACAAAATTATACCCGTATCCCCACTATTCCCTAATCCCAATCCCTCAAAACAATATCACTGAGGATACCAAAACATTCCCTTAATACCTTCAGGATCGGGCATAAAGCCCATGGTCTTGTAGAAATCTACAACATGAGGATCAGCAAACAGAGTTACATTACTAATTTCCTCACTCCTGAGTTTTTTGAGGACATATTTCATTAAAGCCTTACCCAAACCTCGACTTTGAAAGTCAGGGTGAACAACCACATCCCAAATAGTGGCATTAAAAGCATGATCTGATGTAGCACGGGCAAAACCAATCAAACGCTTTTTGTTCCCTCGCACTTGCCACATAGACGCAACGAGGAAACTATGCTCAATAGCTTTTTTGACTTTTCTCAGAGGGCGACGTGACCAACCAACCGCATCACAAAGTTCTTCTAGCTCATACAGGTCAATCTCCCGTTCCGTACTGAAAACGATTTGATCCTTACCCAGAGTAGAATTACCTTCAGTTTCCACTGTATGCTCATTAAGAGCAGTGTTTTTATTTGTCCCTAAAGATTCAGGAGTGCTAAACCAAGTTTTCCAAAAACCCATGCCAACGCAGTTCGGTTAGTATGACTGAATTGGTTGCCACTTTTTAAGAGTGTTGATTCACATTTAACAAGAATATGCTCATTGCAGGCCAAGAGCCTAGAATAAATCTAGATATCCTGGAGATTTGCAAAACTCATAGCTAGTTATCAGGTGTTTCTGACCAATCACTTTCAACTTTAGCATTTTGTTTTCAAACTACTCCATCAAACTTATCCAAAGACAAAATTTTTTCTCAAAATCGCAGTATCCTGCCACAGTTAATCACCATTTTCAGCTTATGCTAATTTATATCAGTTTCAATGACACAATCATAATAAGTAATTTAACTGATACGCTGTAGAATTTGAAAGATCACATTATTTCAGCCAATACCTTGTCCAAATTGGAAAAAGCCTTGATTTGTAGGTTGTGCTGTCCCTTAACCCAACAAAGCAGAAAATGGACAAGGTATTGTTCAGCAACCTCCTTTTAAGTCGGGGAATAGGCAACAGGCAATAGTAATATTTTGCTCCCCTGCCTCCCCTGATCCCAGACCCAGTTTACACCAAACAAGCTCTCATCTCCAACAATGGCTTCTGGTTTAAAATCTTCCACTCTAGAACTTCTTAAACGCTTTAATCGAGCGTTTCCCCAATTCTATGAGCAATTTGTTAGTAGTGAGATTCAACTTCAAAATTTACGCCTGGCATACCGTCTTTATAAAACCAGACGGGCTGTGATAGAGATAAAGTCTGAAGAGAACAAAAGCACCCTACATTTTGCCTACCGTAATCAATCTTTCCTTCTCAGCGATATTTTTGGTGTTCTGGCTGCTTATGGTTTAACTATTCATGGTCTTAGTCTATACGGTCAAATTCGTCCACCAATGTTAGTTTTTATCAAATTACTAGTATCCCGTGGTAGTAAAGCACTCACGGAAAAAACTGCTGAAGACGTTTGTCGGGCTATTCGTGAGGCATTAGGCGGCAGAGTTGAAGTAGAGGAGATGCTGGCAGTAGAATTTAATCTTGATGCTGGCTTAGAGCAAGTACAAACAGATTTCTATGTTGATCCTGTCTTTCATCTTCCAGCCTTGTTTGTGGAGGCTGATAATCAACCAGGATTATTTTATAAAGTCATGTACGCTATTTGGCAAGAAGATTTATTGGTCGTTAACGCCAATTTATTGGTTTGGCGAGGACGCACTAGATTAATTCTCTACTTGCTCGGTCCTAATGAAAGTCTCATTCCTGAATATCTGGGTAACAGAATTGCCGAAGGGATGAAACACCGCCTACTTGGTCGCTAAATTTAGCTTAACCGACTTCAAGCCCCACGACTGACCCGAAGGGCAACGTGGGATGAATGGCGCGTGAATTAACGACAGTTTTTCAACCCTTGTACTGAGCGGAGCCGAAGTACTTGTACTGAGCGGAGCCGAAGTAAAAGCGACAGCGAGGGAAAAAAACAGGTAACAATTTTAGCCAATCACCAATTACTAACCTAATTTCTTAAGTTCTTAGCAAATTGAGTGATTGAATGGTACTAAGTCGCACCCCATTTTGAGGTACGATATGAGATTATGGCAACAATAGAAATCTTAGGCGTTCAACATACCTACGAGCTAACTGCTCCTACGTCATGCCCCCATACTTTGGTGTTTATACACGGTTGGCTAAATAGCCGTGTATACTGGCAACCTGTGATTTCGCTTCTATCACTAGATTTTCAGTGTTTATCCTATGATTTACGGGGGTTTGGTGAATCACAGTCCCAGGTGACATCAGATATAGAACTGACTGCCACAAGCTCTAGTATGGTTAGTTCTGCCTTAGATTCTCTATATTCTCCCTCGGCTTATGCCCAGGATTTAACTGTGCTACTGGAACATCTGAATATTTCTAGTGCTTGGCTAATAGGTCATTCTTTAGGTGGAACTATTGCCCTGTGGACGGCGGCTAAACTACCTGATTGTGTGCAAGGGGTAATTTGTATTAATGCTGGGGGTGGAATTTACCTCAAAGAGGCTTTTGAGCAGTTCCGTGCTGCTGGTCAGAAATTTTTACAAGTTCGTCCCCGTTGGCTTTGCCAAATGCCTTTAATTGATTTGCTATTTACTAAAGCTAGTGTCTTGAGTCCCTTGGAAAGATATTGGGCGCGTCAAAGACTAATTGATTTTGTTGTTGCTGATTCCGAAGCGGCTTTAAGAACTCTTTTGGATTCGACTACGGAAGAAGAAGTTAACTCTTTACCTCAGTTAGTATCCAAGTTAAAGCAGCCGGTGTACTTTTTAGCAGGTGCTGACGATAAGGTAATGGAACCCAAATATGTCCGCCATTTAGCCAGTTTTCATTGGCTTTTTCAATATGTTGGCGATAATGTGATTGAAATTCCTAATTGTGGGCATCTGGCGATGTTAGAACAACCAGAAGCCGTATCTGAGCATATTCGGTCAATTGTTGGTGGTTAGGCGGCAGGAGGTAGGCAGGATTAATATTCTTCTCCTCTGGTCCCCTGCTCCCCTGCTTCTAATTTTCGTACAACTGCATAACTTGATTGATTGAGAGGCGGGAATGGACTCCTAATGTGAGGGGAGATGTATGACCCCGCGAGAGATGTTCGGCGGCGGCACAGCCAATCATGGCGGCGTTATCGGTGCAATATTTGAGGGGGGGGAAGAGAACCCGTAAGTTATATTTACTGGTGGCTGCTTCTAGGTGCTTTCTGAGTCCACTATTGGCGGCTACACCACCACCGACGGCAATGGTGTCTAATCCATGGTCACGGGCGCAAGCGATCGCTCTTTTGGTGAGCGATCGCGCTATGGTATCCTGAAAACTCGCTACTACATCCTCTATTGGTACTTCTTTGCCCTCTTTCTCTAATTGCTGGACTAAACGTAATACTGCTGTTTTTAAACCGCTAAAACTACAATCATAGGGATGATAACCGCCACCGGGTAAAGAAATTCTCCCTTCCGGTAATGTAAAGGCTTGGGGATTACCTGTTTGTGCGAGTTTATCAATTATCGGTCCACCGGGATAACCCAGTTTTAATAACCGCGCCACCTTATCAAAAGCTTCACCCGCCGCATCATCACGGGTTTCTCCCAGGGTTTCGTAGACACCACAATCTTTGACATAAATCAAGCTTGTATGACCTCCGGAAACCAGTAAGCTAAGAAAAGGGGGATTTAAACTTGGCTCACTCAGATAAGTCGCGTAGATATGACCTTCCAGGTGATGCACTCCCAGAAAAGGCTTCTCATGTACCATGGCCAGGGTTTTGGCAGCCGTTAAGCCCACTAGCAACGCCCCTACCAGTCCAGGCGCACAGGTGGCAGCTATACCATCAATCTGACTCCAATCTAGATGGCTAGATGCGATCGCTTCCTCTATTTCATAGTTAAGCGTTTCTAAATGGTGACGGGATGCCACCTCTGGAACTACCCCACCATATTGTTGATGAACAGCAATTTGTGAAGCAACAATACTGCTACACACTTCACGATTCTTAATAATTGCCACAGCAGTTTCATCACAACTGGTTTCAATGGCTAAAACGGTTGTCATAGGGAATAGGGGATAGGGAATAATTCGACTTCGCTCAGTAACCAGAGGCAAGAGGCAAGATTAGTTTACATTCTCTCATATCTCCCCTGCTCCCCTGCCCCCTGCCTCCTCCCCAAATCTGACGTTTTCCTATCTTTTGATTGAGAAGCTTTAACTTTTATTGACTTAAACTTTACTCATTTCCCAGCCAAGAGTATGATGACTTCCTAGTTATCTAAAATAAAGACTGTACAAGCCGCTTCGTTTTGTACACAGAACTTCTCGTTTTGTAATAAAAGGAAACAACTCCATGAGACGATTGTTTGCTTTGCTTTTGGCGATTACTCTTTGGTTCAATTTTGCTCCTGAAGCTAAAGCATTGGGCGCAAACCTTGTACCTTGTAAAGACTCCCCCGCCTTTCAAGAGCTAGCACTAAATGCCCGTAACACCACCGCCGACCCCGAATCTGGCAAAAAGCGGTTTGAACGTTATTCTCAAGCACTTTGTGGACCAGAAGGTTATCCCCACTTGATTGTAGATGGCCGTCTCGATAGAGCAGGAGATTTCTTAATCCCTAGCATTCTCTTCCTCTACATTGCTGGTTGGATTGGTTGGGTAGGCCGTGCTTACTTACAAGCCATCCATAAAGGTACAGATCCCGAACAAAAAGAAATCCAAATTGATTTGGGTATTGCTCTACCTATCATTTCTTCTGGTTTTGCTTGGCCAGCAGCAGCGATCAAGGAATTTCTTTCTGGCGAGTTAACCGCTAAAGATTCAGAAATTACCGTTTCACCACGCTAACTCATTTGTTTGCACTCATTGATTCTGGAGAATAGATTCATGGCTGAAAAAGGCGACGAAACCAACTACCTGATTACATTCATCTCCACTGCTCCTGTAGCCGCTACAATCTGGCTAACCATCACAGCAGGAATTTTGATTGAATTTAATCGCTTCTTTCCTGACTTGCTTTTCCATCCTCTATAGGTTGAAAACGCGGTTAAACACAGCTAAGTAAATTAGCTTTCTTTTCTAGATTGTTTCTGAGTAAACAATCTTAACTAATGTATGAAACTCGTAATCTTACCTGTGATTTACGGGTTTCATATCTGAAAAACCAACAAGTGTGATCTAAGGAACTGAAAAATAGTTATGGTAGCAGCAGGACGCGATCCACAAAAAGGCGATCTAGAAACCCCCATCAATTCTGCTCCTTTGGTGAAGTGGTTTATTAGCAATTTACCCGCTTATCGCCCCGGTCTAAATCCTTTTAGACGTGGTTTAGAAGTTGGTATGGCTCATGGTTATTTGTTATTTGGACCCTTCGATAAATTAGGTCCTTTACGCAATGCTCCCAATGCTAACTTAGCTGGTTTATTGGGCAGTATTGGCTTGGTTGTAATTCTTACCGCTTGCCTATCTTTATACGCTAATAGCAATCCTGATAAGGCTCTTGCTAGTGTTGCAGTACCCAATCCTCCTGTTGATGCTTTCAACTCTAAGGAAAGCTGGAATAATTTCGCCAGTGCTTTCTTGATTGGTGGTATTGGTGGTGCTGTAGTTGCTTTCTTTTTAACCGGTAATTCTGGATTAATCCAAGGTTTATTAGGTTAATTTGACTTTGGTAATGGGTAATAGTTGCTAATAGGGGCTATTACCTATTACTGAATAAATTCAAGTGATGTTACATAAAAAAACTGGTATAACGAGTAATTTTTATTTGTTGGTGAATTTCAATTATTTTTCACAAAACATCATAATTATACTAAGAGGATGTTTCGTAAGTATTCAGCTATGGCACTCGTTCATACCCAGATCCCCGACTTCTTTTATTAATTGTGTTCATAAATAATAAATTGATCACAGAAGTCGGGGATCTTTTTACCTCACCTGAATTCTTACGATATTTGAAAAGTCAGAAAGGATGTAAAAAAAGCTGTTCTTGCGTCTCTTTTATGGAGAATTAATAGTAAAGTGCCAGTTTAATACACTGCGTAATCTGAAATTTCTAAACGGCTTTGATGGTTTTCACCAGATGTCTAATAGACATCTGGTAAAAATCAAATATGCGTAACTTACAACCCCTGTAGAGACATTCCATAGGTAGGGATTCTCGGCTCTACAATCTTCACCACCAGATGTCTATTGGGTTAATTTTTTTGAATTCCATAACAAAAACGACCAACTAACCATTTTGACTCTTGCTGATTATTTGATTGTTCAGTTTTCATTGTTTCTGTTCTATTTTTCAGTGCCGTAAAAAAATCTTTTACACCATGAGTTTTTGTTCCATCTTCTTCACTAGATTTAGTTTGCCAATCCCATTCTTCCCACCAACTAGGAACTTGTAAATTTTGACTGAGAATATCGAACTGTAATTTATAAATTCCCGGTTCAGGAAATTTCTTAGGTTGGATAATGGCTGAAAATTTTAATTTATTTTCTTGAGGAATAATTTGCCAATCTTTAAATTCTATAGCACTACTCAATTCTGAATTGGAATCTATATCTGTAAATTTTTTGGCAAACTTATCAAATTTCTCAGCTTTAGCTTTTAGCTTTAGAGAATTGGGATCTATAAATAAACTATATTGAGAGGGTGATAAAGGGATACTATAATTAAGTGTTAAATTCTCCTGTTGTCGAGAATTGATTTGTAATACTTCATAGTTACCTTTACTAGCAGCAACTCCATCTTTAACTAAAGAAAGAGGTCTAATAATACCTTTAGGTAGAGTTTCCGGAGGCTTTTCTACACTAGATATTTTATCAAGAATATGATCAGGATGAAAAATCATTAACTTACTATTAGCTAGTAATTGATTAGCATCATATTTTTGTAATTGACTAAAATAATGCTTAACATCTTGATAAGGTCCGATAAATAACACATAAAAAGGGCGTAATTTATCTGGTTGCTTACCTGAATTATAGTTAAAAGTTTTAATATTATTAGCTTCCTGAATATAAATCTTACCATTAAATTCACTTTTAACTGCCCAAACACCCACAGCATAATCTTTTTTCTGGGTATTAAAATAAGCATCTTGAATTCTTTTATTTAATTTAGTTACGTCACCGCTATTTTGTTCCAAATCTGTAATAATTACTGTCATTTTTTTGTGATCTTTTGCATCAGGAACAACGGACGCATCTATAGGACTAGATACAGCTTTAAACTTGGCATTACTCCCATCATAAAAAACTGAACTAGCTCCATAACTATAATAGTCACTACTTGTAATTTTCTGCATAGGAGTACCAATGCGATAATATTCAACTGGCAATTTACCTGTTAACTCAAATACATTTCTGAGAGATTTCAAAGCTTTGATATAATTGGTTTCTCCATCTTTGACATATCCTAACATTGATCCGCTACCATCTACATAAATAGACACATTAAGATTATCAGATTTATTAGAAGTTTCACTATTAACTGAGTTAACATTAGAAATTTCACATTTTAACTCTTCCTTTTTGTTACAAGCTGTCAAAGAAAATGCAATTAATACTAAAACTATCCATCTAAAACGCATCATTTTTTTAGTTCTCCTTTAATACTGTTTTATGCCAATGTTTACTATTACTAACAAATATTAAGTAATGTTACGGTATTTTTTCTTGCCATCTTACTAATAATATGCGAGTATATCAAAAAGTAATTGTGCTATGTTTAAACAAAACGACAAGATTCTCGAAAACTATGGGTTGTGAGGGGGGGCAATGAAGTCGTGGGAGATAATCAGAATCATTATATTTACTGTAGTTGGTGCTGGGGTGATGTTTTTGGGGCAGCGGCTCATATACGAAAATCAAATCATACCTATTCAAAAAGTCCCCGTGGATACATGGCTTGCTGCTGACTATACCACATCTGCACTGATTATGTTTGGGGTCTGTCTATTTGCAACGATTTTCTGGTGTATATTAGGAGCAACTAGCAAGTTTACTGATGGTAGCAGTGGAGGTAAATGGATCTTAATTTGGTGGTTGTTAGGACTGTTACCTATGGCCAGCATCGGCTTTACAGTATTTTACATGAACCGCAGCGACGAAGCTCAATTTTCGATGATGTGCTTTTTCCTTTTAGATGCTATTTGGCTATATTGGTTAAGTACAGTTACTAGTTCTCCTGAAACCGTTAAATATATTCCGCCAGGAGCATTTTTTATACGTCATAAGGTGATGGGAGATTAAGAAATGTCAATTTATGTAATTGGAATTGGTGGAACCGGTGCTAAGTGCATTGAAGGAATTATTCAATTAGCATCCATAGGACTTTTTAACGAAGAAACCTTACATTTATTATTTGTTGATGCTGATGAAAATAACGGTAATTTAGAACGAGCATTAAAAAGCCTGAAAATTTATCAAGATTGCCAAGATTTGAATTTAGCAGATAAACATCCTTGGATGAAAACCAAAATTGAATCCTTTGGTTTATGGTCGCCTTTTGCTAACACTAGCGTTAATAAAAATCTTGGTTCATTCTTTGAATACAATATTCTCAAAGAGGATGAACCAGCATTAGGAAATTTATTTGATGTTCTCTATACTTCTGAAGAACGAGATGCTAATTTAGATGTAGGTTTTCGTGGTCGTCCTGCCATTGGTGCTGCGGTCATGAGTCAGGTAAAACTCGATGCTTTGGACTATGATTCCTGGGGACAACTAATAAATCAATTGCAAAAAGATACAGGAGGAGGTAAACGTCCAAAAGTATTTTTATGTGGTTCAATTTTTGGGGGTACAGGGGCTTCAGGATTGCCAACAATTGGGCGGTTAGTTCATAATAAATTGGAAAGTCTGAAAATTAGAAGTAAAGTTGATTTGGGGTGTTTATTTGTTTTACCTTATTTTAGCTTTAGTCCTACCTTGGGAGAAAATGCAGATACAGTATATGCTCGTTCTGAACAGTTTTTGCTGAATACAGAAGCAGCACTACGTTATTATGGCAGTCAGGCACAAGAAACTTTTAATACTGTATATCTGCTAGGTAATCAAAACTTATCTCCTGTTAAAGTTTTTAGTGTGGGTAGAAATACCCAACGGAATGACCCCCATTTCATTGAATTCTATGCTGCATTAGCCGCAAGGCAATTTTTATTAAATCCAACTTCTGAAGTAAAAAATGTGGTGTTAATGAATCGGGAGAATTTGAAAAGTTTGACCTGGAAAGATATTCCTGATCAAAAAGTAGTTAATTCTGAGTTAGTTAATGCCACTCGCTTTGCTTTCGTTTGGTTATCTAATATTGCCCCAGGATTAGATATAGCTAAAAATATGGGAGTGAAAAACTTTCAAAGAGGTCCTGAAGCATTTTGGTTTGTGAAATTTTTTCCTGACCGGACTTTCTTTGGTAACAGTCAAAAACAAGCAGTTGATTTTAATGATTTAGAACAGCAAAATGCCATCGGCATAATTACTAGCTGGTGTCAAGATTATTTGCGCTGGTTATCACAAATTCATCAATGTGTTGGGGAAAATATTCAATTATTCAATGCTAATCATTTCAATAGTAGTAAACTGAGTCCTCAAAATCTACCAGATTTAATTACTGGACTAGGGGACAGTCGAGATCAAACTCGCAAATCTAGGGATACAATGCAAGAACTGAAAAAACGCTTAGATCCTGAAAATATCAGCACCTTACCCAAGCAAGGGATTTTCGGACTTGCTAAAGCTTTATATCATGTTTGTCGGTTGTAGAAGGAAATTTGATTATGACCAGTGCATATACCAGTAACCAGTCGGCTTTATTACTGCCAAAACTCAAAGATGATTGTGATGTAAAATCGGGCAATCCTGGTATTTGGGATGCTCAAGCACCAAAGGCTTTTAATGATGTTGCTTCCAGCTTAGATTACAAAGCACCTGGAGAAGTTAAAAGTGTTAGTTCTGTTCCCACAGTTTGGGCGCGTCCCTTATCAATGGAAATGGCATTACATAATGATGCTTATCCAATTCGGGAGCAAATGATTACTCAATGGCAGGGAATGTTAGCAGCTTTAGCATTAGCAGAAGTTCGCGGTTTTCCTATTAAAGCCCAACTTTTACAATTGGGTGATCAAAAAAGTAATCATGTTTTTGCCCGTTCTCTTTATGAACTTTTACCTGATCCAGTTAATACTCTTTACACCTTAAATAATAATACACATCCTTGGGAAGATTTGTATGTTTTTACATGGAATAATCAACCTGTAGGCATGACTTCTCCTAGTACCTTGGTTGTACCTTCCGAACAAGGAAATTGGGAGGGTTTACAATGGTGGAAAAATGGACAATTACAATTTCCTCATAATTATCTTAATCAAACAGAGAAAGCCCAATTAGCATTTTGGCTAAATAACCTCAGCAAAGAAATTAGAAGATATCAAGGCGATAGTAAAGCCATTGATAGAATAGTTGGTTTAGTTAATGGCTTTATCAATAGTTTGGGTGTGACGACTACACCTGACTTTCAATTTAGTGATAATCCTGCGTATTTTGAAGTAGAAATAAACCGAGGGGCGTTAACTGCTCTAAATTTACCTATTAAGGTTGAAGTTAAAGAATCTAATGTGAGGGTTGTTCCCAGTTTTGTTAAACCAAATGTTCCCCCCCTGCTGATAATTGATCCAGGTATTGCAACGGCTTGGAATGAACCTCCACAAAATATTTCTATTCATGAAGGTAAAACTTTAGCAGCTTTGCGACCGGAAGATATAGAAATATGGAATAGGAATAAAAAAGTAATTTGTCTAGAATCGAAAGATTTATTTTTACCAGACTTAAAATTTATTGATCAAGAGGGAATTTTACCAGGGGCGTTACTTCCTGACGGTGCACAATCTTTAGTATTTAAAAATCGCAATATTACCCCTTTAATTCCTCTAAATCCGATTTTATTAAATTACTTCACACCAGAAGATTTAACTAAAAAAGTTAAACTGCAACTGGTTAATAATGGTGCTGGAGGTTCACAGGTTCGGTTAACTTTAAATTTACCTCTTTATGGTGTCAGAGATGGAAATGCTCCGCAAAATTTCTTTTTAACTAAGGACTATCCTTTGTTAGAGGAAAACATTATTTATGAAGTTCCTGTTTTAGAAGTTTGGCCTGATTTTCGGGCTGAAGGTTGGAAGGAGTATTACGGCTTTTACTATGATGCTGAATATGGGGAAGAAACTTTTCAGGTTAGTTTTCCCAGTGCGAAAGAAGTTCATAGTTTTAAGGAACGAAAAGGATCTTATCAAACGGTACAGATGGATGAATTTCCTCCCTTTATTGAGTGTAAAGACATTTATACCAATACAATTGGTTTGATTCTATTAGCAACTCCAGAAGAAGTTTCCCTCACTGGTGAATGGGTCGTTGGTGTTGATTTTGGTACTTCATTTACTAATGTCTATGTCAATAAAAATGATAAAGTAATAGAAAGATTTAACTTGGAAGTACTACATCGCAAAATTACTTATGTTTTGGTTGAAACCAGATTTCCAGTTTTGTTTGAATACTTTATTCCTGAAAGTTTTATTCCTGTAGATAAACCATTTCCTATGTCTACAGTATTAACAAGAAAAGGAGAAAGAAATACAAAAGAAGACCAGTTAAGTCCAATTTTTGATGGTCGTTTATATATTCCTGCACGTAATCGCTTTTCACCGCAAGAAACCTGGATTAAAACTAATTTAAAATGGGAAACTGATAATTTAGGGAATAATCAACTCTTTCTGAAACATTTAGCATTACAAATTAGTGCTATAGCAGCTAAAAATGGAGCCTTTGACATTCAATGGTCTTTATCATTTCCATCAGCTTTCTCACCTAAACAAGAACAGAACTATGCCAAAACTTGGCAGAAAATTACTAAAGAACTAGAAGCAAAAACAGGTATTAAACAGATAAGTCCGGCGAAGGATGATGTCATTTATTTTCGTACTGAAAGTTTAGCAGTTGCTCAATATTTTGCTGAATATGAAGATCATGATCTAGTTAATACAACTTGTATTGATATGGGTGGTGGTACATCAGATATTTCAATTTGGCAAGATGATGAGTTAGTTCATCAATGTTCCGTTGAATTAGCAGGACGTGATTTATTTTCTCAGTTCATCGAAATCAATCCTAATTTTCTCAAAAAATTAGATATCAATCCTGATGAATGGACAAGATTAAAAGGAGTTGCTTTTAATGCTAAACTCGATGTTTGGATGCGTCTAGAAGCTGATAATTGGTTAGATAAAAAACGTGATTTATTGGAAGAAGATAAAGAATTTCAAGGACTATTGCGTTTAATGGCAATAGGTCTATGTGGCTTATACTTCTATGTTGGTCAGATTCTTTCTGTTCTACACAAAGAGGATAAATATACTCTTGATGAAATTACTCCAGTGTATATAGGTGGTAATGGTTCGCGTCTGTTGCATTGGCTGGCTGAAGGTGGTGAATTTGACAAAAATTCAGAAATTAATGGTTTATTAAGCCGGATGATGAGTGTAGCTTCTGGTTTTACTGATACAGAAGAACTTACCCGTCTAAGTCAAAATCCCAAAGATGAAGCCGCTTGTGGTTTAGTCTTGAAAGATAAAAAACTCAAAGGCTTAAATAAAAAAGCCAAAGATCATGTTATTGCTGGTGAAAATTGTGAAATAGATGGTGATACATTTAGTTGGCAAGACCGTTTAGAATTCAAGGGAAAAACCATTTCTAAATATCAAATTCCTGACTTAAGGCAATTAAGACTATTTCTTGATGCTTTCCATGCTAGTTTAGATGATTTAGGAATTGATGGTATTAAACCACTAGAAGGTTATGAATTTGAAAAAGAATATCCCGATGATCCCGATCCTGAATATAATCAGAAGTTATGGAAAGCCACAGCTAAAGAGTTGAGAAATTCTTTAAATTCCATTAAAGGTGATGTTGAAAATATCAGTGAAGAACCTCCTTTTATTTTAGGTTTAAAAGCATTGCTCAAAGTTTTAGCTAAGGATTGGGCTGGTAAATAAAACAATGAATATTGTTTACTCAATTGAACAATGGGCGATATATTCGCCCAAAGTATTTCAATTTAATGAAGTATAAGGAGTTGAAAATGGAGAAAAGTTTTAGTAAATGTCCAGTTTGTCAAACTGAATTTAGTGATCACGAAACAAAAGAAACAGCAATAAAAAATTGGAATTATGCCAAGTTGGAGGAAGAAAATAAAAGCCTTAAAACTGAAATAGAAGAATTAAATCAAAAAATCCAAGAACTTCAACTACAATTAAAAAGATATGAACATCCTGATGATGTTAAAATACAAGAACTACTAAATCAGTTAACACATCCTTTAATTATTGAAGCAATTCAAAACATCATTAATAAATTTGATCAGCAACCAAATAATCAAGTTACTTCTGAAAATCAAGATGATTCAATAATTAATGAATCTCAGGAAAATCTTAATGAAGATCAAGACACTGATAAACAGACTTTAGAAAATATCCAAAATTATAATAGTATTAGTGATAATTATTTAGATTTAACACCACTAGAACAAGAATTAGTAAATAATTACAATAATCCTAATTATGTATTTGGAGAATCCATAATTATAGTTTATGAAGCAGAAGAAAGTCAAAATAAACGTTGGGGTGGTAGTAAAGAACGAACGGTGTTTAAGCAAAATCGTAAAGGAAATTATTGGGTAGTAATTATTGAAGATTTTGGTTATATTTTTCCTCAAAGAAAACTGCATATTAATGAACATAGTCAAGACACATTAATTTCATCTTTTGATTGTCGTAGTTATCAATCAGGTAAGTCAGAAAATTTTGTATTGATAAAACCGGGAAAAGTAACTGCTATAAATGAAGATGGATGGCAATTAATAGAACCTGGTATTTTACAATTTTAATAACGAGTGAATTTTATGTTAAAAAGCAATTACATCAAATATATTGCGGTTTCTTTACTCCTATTTCTGATGGTTGGTTGTGAACGTCCTCCGTTGAATGTAAAAAATAATAATGCTACAGTTAAAAGTAGTCCCTCTCCAATTTTTCAACAGAAATCAGATGATTTGAATTTGGTTTTATCTGCATATAGCGAATTTAAAAAATCAATAGATAAGTTTAATTCTGATCTTCAAAATGTCATAGATCGCAAATTGGAAGGAGAAGAATTAGATTTTTCAAGTGCAAACAAAAAACTAATTCAATTAAAACAATCACTGGTAAAAATTGACAATCAATACAGCAGTAAATCTATTGATGATATAAATAAGACAATTATAGATATTGAGAATGTTATCAAACCCTTAGAAAAAGGTTTAAATTCTTCTGATGTAACTAAAGTACAAAAGATTATCAAACTTCAAGAAACTCAGAAGACTTCTCCTAATGGTAAGTTTGGAAATAAAACACAGATACAGTTACAAAATTTTTTAACAGACAAAAATGAAACATTAGATAAACAATTTGATCAAATTAAACAATTGATGAGAAATCAACAGAAATCTGTAAATGCTCAGATTATAACTAATCCTAATGATGAAATTTTAGCCAATAACAATCCTGGAACTCAAGATGAAATTATCATATCTAGATCTGAACTTGATAATATTTATAAACGTCTTAATTTGACCGTGAGTGTTACTATTAGTGGGTTTATTATTTTAGGTGGATTATTTGCATGGCTACTTTATAAGCTAAATATGGCTGAAACAAAACAAAATACTCATAATTCATCAAATAACCAGACTAAATTAGGAAGTATTGAAAACTATATTGAGGGTGAATTTACACAAATTGAACAGTTTTTAGGAAATTTAGATACTAGATTAAAAAAACTAGAAATATCTTCTCAAAATTCTCAAAGTCCTCGTTTATCAACTTATACACCCAAAAATAATCAACCTTTTAATCCACTAGTCAATAGAGCAATAAATAATCCTAAACCACAAACAGGAAATATTTATCATTCTCAGATATCCAATATAGAAACTCAAATAGTTGCAGTCTATAATAATCAACCGCGTTCTCTATCTGCAAATGCAATAACTGTTGCAGAAAGTGATTATACAGTTGAACATCGTCGTATGGGTAGAAGTGTTGCACCTATTCTAGAAGAAAATCAGCTAGGTAATTATTGGATAATTCAAGAAGGTAATAATGAATATCTTGTACCTAAAGGAAATATCAAAATTAATGAGTATAATTATGAAACAATCTCAAGCTGTTTTGGATGTTTAGGATATAATCCCAATTATTCCACTAACTTTACATTGCTAAAACCAGCGATAGTATCATCTATTGGACAAAATTGGCAGTTAATAGAATCAGGAAAATTACAATTTTAATCCAAATAACTTAAATGGAAAGTAAGCATATTAAAAAAGTAGATTTTTCCGAAAAGGAATTGATTATTTTATATAATTACATTCCCCGGTTAATTGAAAAATCAGCAATATTTAGTCAACTTATCCCCCAATTACTATTGATTGTCGTAATTATCAATTAGGTAAAGTAGAGAACTTTATTTTGATAAAACTGATTGAACCGGGAATTATTGAATATCAATAAAGTAGTAAAGTAATGAATAAAAATTAAGGTGGTCAATGACTAATTTTGATAATCTTTTCCGTAAAGTTGAAGAATTAAAACAACTGTGTTATCAACATTTTGCACCGAGAATAACTAACATAGAAACTTACCTATCCACACTAACTGAACGGGTTCAAAATGGTTCAGTTATCGTTACTGGCAATTTACAAATAGAACAAATCACCCCTCTAAATATATCTGAATCTGAATTAGTGCAGGTTTATAATGACGTTCCCAAAGTTTTATTAAAAAATTCGATTATTGCCGAATTAACAGCTAAAAGTTATCGAGAAGATAGAAACAATGAGCCAATATTTTTAGAAAATGACGAAAATGGTAAATATTGGATAATTGTATCTAATCAAAACAATATCTTTCTAGTACCCAGTATCAATATTAAATTACATATTCACAAACTAAAAACCGTAGCAAAATTATTTGATTTTCATGGTGAAACTGCTTCATTAGATACCCATTTTATGTTAACTAAACCTGCGAAAGTATCAAGTTTACCTAATGGAAAAGAATGGAAACTAGAAGAAAAAGGTATTTTAGAATTTAGTGATACTTTTTCACAGTTTGAATTTGAAGTTCCTGATTTTCAAGAATCTAAAGAGGATCATCATGTAGAAATTCAAAAAATCTACCAAAAATTAGATGATTTAACATCGCAGTTAGAACAATTTCAACAAGAACGCATAAATTTAGCATCCCAAATTATTAACATACCAGAAATTAAAGATACTCAAGCAAATACTCATTTAGAAATACTCAAAATTAATAAAAAATTAAATGAGTTGAATTTGCAGTTTGAAGAATCTCAAATCATTAACATCCAAGAAATTAAAAATGATCAAGCAAATTCTAATTTAGAAGTAGTGAAAATTCATCAAGAATTAGATGCTTTAAGATTAGAGTTAAATCGCTCTCATGAACTCCGAAAAAGTTTAGAATCTTACATGGTCGAAATGTCTCAGGAATTGGATAATTTAAAAGTGCAGTTATATCATTCTCAAGAAAAACAGCAAAAATTAGAATCCCATTTAGAGAAAATACCAGTTCTCAGAGATTATGTTTATTTGCAAATTGACCTAATCAAAGCCCGGTTAGAATCGCTGGAGAACTATTATCATAGGTAAGTGGAAATGAGATACCAAAATAGGTAAGTATTCAGCTATAGAGCTCGTTCATACCCAGATCCCCGACTTCTTTTATTAATTGTGTCCATAAATGAAATGATAAATTGATCACAGAAGTCGGGGATCTTTTTACCTCACCTGAATTCTTACCAAAATAGTTAAAATATTACCCTTTAAAATTAACACTGTTTTGCATCTGCTGGGTTAACAAAATCATGTAAATCAGCATCCCAAATACTAATATAAATAAAATCACAGTTTTGCCGCACTATTTGACCTTTTATACTACCTTTACTAAAGGTAAAATTATCGGTTTGACGCTGTTGAATTTGTTCTAGTCCTTGTTTAATTTCTGCTGTAGCTTCTCCATTTAATAAACCATTGATAGTTGTTTGCATCACTTCAGTTTCTACTGATGAGGCAAAGGCTACTTCCGTTTGTCGTAGTCTACCACTATCACTATCAAATAAGTAGCCGACATCAATTTTCTTAGGAACAATTTTATAAGTCACTGCACGAGTATTAGGCCATATTCCCCTTAAATCTTTCTTTTTACCTAATGTTTCTTCTACACTACTTCTGGATGTACCTGTGGGAAATATTGGTACAGTTTCCCCGATATTATTAGCGATCTGATCACGGTTTTCTTTTCTTTTTTTCTTGAGTTTTTCCTTGATACTTACAGATGGTTCTGTGGTGGGAACTATAGATATTTGTTCCTCTTGATTTGTTATTTCTGACTCTGATGTTGCTTCAGTGGATGGAGTAGGAGTATTTTCAGGAATTGACTCTGTGGGTTGGGGTAATGTTGAAGGAGTGGGAGATAAAGTTGCTTCAGAAATAGGGGTGTTTGTAATTGTTGGTGTTGGTGTTGGTGTTTCTGTAATGTTGGAATTAGTGGCAATAGAATTTGTAGTTTGTGGGCGATTAATACTAGAAATAGCCAGCGCGCCCATTAAACTTCCCATAATGACACTACCAATAATAAATGGTGGTTTTTGCCAAATTGGATGATGATTTGCCGTTTTAATAACAGGATTTTCAGTAGGTAAAGATAGAGGTTTAGTTCGTGCAGCAGGAGTGAGGCGAATTGTTGCTGCTGTGGGAGGAATATGATTAACCTGTGGGGGAATAAAAGGCGCATATTTTAAAGCAGATAGCATTTTATTAGCAGTGGTATAGCGATCGCCTGGGCGGGGTTCAATCGCTTGAGTTAATACCATAGCTAATTGGGGAGAAATACCTCCAGCGTATTGTTGCCAAAGAATTTGTCCCGTGTGGGGATGAATTTCTAATTCTTGGGGATATTTACCCGTGAGTAAATAAATTGCCGTTAAACCCAAACTATAAATATCAGTAGCATAAACAGGACGACCAATAGCTTGTTCACCAGGCATAAAACCCGGTGTACCAATTACTAAAGACTGGGTAGGATGTCCAGCGCCATTAACCACAGTTCGGATAGTTTCTTTAACCGCACCAAAATCAATTAAAACTGGTTGATTATCTATCTGCCGTAAAATAATATTATCTGGTTTAATATCTCGATGAATAATCCCCTTAGTGTGGATATAATCTAACACAGACAACAAACTTAAAAGAATCTCTTGAACAGTATTTTGATCTAATTTACCTTGGGATTGAATCACATTCGTCAAAGTGTTACCATGAACCCATTCTTGCACCAGATAAAATAGTCCATTTTCCGAAAAATAAGCATAAAGTTTAGGAATTTGTTCATTAGCTTCCCCCAAATACTCTAAAGTTGCTGCTTCCCTCTCAAACCGTTGTTGAATAACTTGATAAGTTTTAGGATCATTGCTAATAGGTTTAAGTTGTTTAATTACACAACGACGACGAGAAGGCATATAGGTATCTTCTGCAAGAAAAGTTTCACCAAACCCTCCAGCACCTAAAACCTGAACCACTTGATAACGATTGTTTAGCAGCGTCATAATTATGAAAAATTACCAATATATCTAATATCAACTTTATATGAAACTGCACAGAAAAATAATCATCTGTATTTATCTGTGTTTATCCGCGTTCATCTGCGTTCAATTATTCTGAAAATTCATTTTAAGTTAGTATAACTAATCAACATCCGAATCAGGATATCCAAGAGGAAAAGATAAACAGGATCAAGAAATACATACAAAATAATTAAATCCTGACAATCCTTAAATCCTGTAAATCCTGATATGGCTACGCCACGTTACGCTATCAGACAAAAAACAACTACACCACAGCAGCAGCCTGTTTCTTAAAGAAAGCTTGTAAAACAGTTTCGGCAATTTGAGGACTACTCAAACCTAAAGCGGCAAAAGATTGCTCAGGTGTGGCATGATCTACCAAAATATCAGGTACACCAATCCGTTTCACCGGCACTAAAATATCAGCATCCATTAAAGCTTCAGCCACAGCAGAACCGAAACCACCCATTAAACAACCTTCTTCCAAAGTCACAACCCGGCCGATTTGTTTAGCCAAAGGTAAAATTAACTCAGTATCCAAAGGTTTAACAAAACGGGCATTAATGACAGTGGCTTCAATGCCATGTTCGCTGAGAATTTCCGCCGCTTGCATAGCTGGATAAACCATCGTACCATAGCCCAGAAGTAAGACATCATCCCCTTGACGGATAATTTCCCCCTTACCAATTTCCAGAGATTCCCAACCTTCCTCCATTAAGGGGACACCGTGACCATTACCACGGGGGAAACGCATAGAAATCGGGCCATCTGTGTAATTAATTCCCGTTACCACCATCCGTTGTAATTCGGCTTCATCCTTGGGAGCCATCACCACCATATTGGGAATACAACGCAGATAAGCAATATCATACATCCCTTGGTGAGTTGGTCCATCAGCCCCCACAATACCCGCCCGATCTAAACAGAAGAATACAGGCAGATTTTGAATGCAAACATCGTGAATAATTTGGTCGTAAGCACGTTGTAAGAAAGTGGAATAGATGGCAGCCACAGGGCGCATACCTTCACAAGCTAAACCTGCGGCTAGTGTGACGGCGTGTTGTTCTGCTATTCCCACATCAACATACTGATTGGGGAGTTTTGCTTGTAGTTTATCTAAGCCAGTACCAGTAGCCATTGCGGCTGTGATACCGATAATTTGAGGATTTTGTTCAGCCAGTTTTACCAAGGTATGAGAAAAGACCTTAGCGTAAGCAGGAGGTTTAGGTTTACTAGAAGGAATTGCTTTACCAGTGGCTAAATTAAAGGGGTTTTGGGCATGGTAGCCTACTTGGTCTTTTTCCGCTAGTTCATAGCCTTTACCCTTGGTTGTGACTACGTGAACTAATACTGGCCCAGTAATTTTATGTGCTTGTTGGAAGGTGGTAATTAACTCTTCTAAGTTATGTCCATCAACTGGCCCCATGTAGGTAAAGCCCAATTCTTCAAAAACTGCACCGACTTTAGAAACCGCTAACCGTTTCATCCCTTCTTTGATGCGTTCTAGTTCATCACCCACAAAAGGAATATGTTTTAGCTGTTCTTCAATGCCATCGGAGAGAAACTGCACTGGTGGACTGAGACGCATTTTATTGAGATAACGAGGAATTGCGCCCACGTTGGGAGAAATTGACATCTCGTTATCATTGAGAACAACAAGGAGATTAGTTTTGGGTAGATGTCCAGCGTGGTTAATGGCTTCTAAGGCCATACCCCCAGTTAAAGCCCCATCGCCAATGACAGCAACAGCTTTAAATTTTTCCCCTTTTGAGTCGCGGGCTAAAGCCATCCCCAGGGCGGCGGAAATACTTGTAGAAGCGTGTCCTGCACCAAAATGATCAAATTTGTTTTCACAGCGTTTGAGATAACCTGCAACGCCGTCTTTTTGCCGCAGGGTGTGAAAATCAGCGTAGCGTCCGGTAATTAATTTGTGAGGATAGGCTTGATGTCCAACATCCCAGATCACCTTATCCCGATCTAAATCCAGGGTTTGGTAAAGTCCTAGTGTTAATTCCACAACTCCCAAACCAGGTCCTAAATGTCCTCCACTGGCTGCTACGGTTTGTAGGTGCTTTTCTCGAATTTGACGGGCAATTTGTTCTAACTGCCGAATTGATAAACCATGCAACTGGTTAGGATGGGTGATTTCACTCAAGTGCATATTATCAGCTTTTCCTCTCTATGTCTTCTGTTGCCATGATTTGATTTTCCCACTTCAGGTGGGTTCTAAGAATCTGACTGTTGTTAATGCTGTTGTATAACTATAACTTTTATGGGTTTTCAGTAGTCAGTCATCCAGATTTATTTCTGTCAGGATAACCGTACTAAAAGGGAAGTATTTTATACTGAATATATTAAGCTGATTTCAGTAATATTTTGCTCGGATCATGTTTTTACTATCTCTGTAATGCCTATTTGGACACATTTAACTACTTTTTAATTTAAGTATTAACTAGATTAGGACTTACGCATTGACAGGAAATACCAAATAGGGAGTATGACTTTCAGAGATTTAATCCCGATTTTTCCATGATTTTTCAGCGAACTGCTTACAGCAGTGCTTCGCTATCGCTATTGAGCAGTAATTCATCACCAAAAGCCTGAAACGAGGAATTTTCGTTCATACACATCACGGTGAATTTATACAGTGCGTAAGTCCTAGTTTTTTAAAACTTGATCATATTAGCTTTTGCCACATTAAACTGTTCTATAAGTGTTTCTATCTTGGCATTATGGTCTAAAAAAGAAAACAAATGTCTGTACAGTAATTTCCCGTCTTTATCTAATACAAATTGTGCTGGTAAAGGCGCTCCTAATGCTTGTCCAGTTTTATAATTACGAAATGTATGACAGCTAGAATCTGTCAATAATGGCATTTTTAAACCCAAATCTTGAACGATGATTTGACTTTGCTTTTTGTCAGTGCTAGTAATTAATAAAACTTCAATACCCCGATTTTTAAACTCTTCATAGTTCTCATTTAAAGCTTTAATATGAGGATAACAAAATGGACAATATTGTTTTTCAGTAAAAATCCTGGTAAAAGCCACTAACACGGGTTGTTTCCCTCGATAATCAGATAATTTAACTACCCTATTATTAGTAATATCAGATAATTTAAAATCTGGTGTACCTACACCTAAACGTAAATTATCTAAGGCGGGAATGGGTAAAAAATTATGGAAAAATCGCTCATTAAATAAGCCAGTAAAATCAGTAGATGTGAGCATAAAAATTCAATCAAGGAATATACAAAAAATCAAAGTTAAGAAAGACTTATGAACCAGTGAGGGATTGAGAATTAAATTATTCCAGAGCAGAAAAATAAATTTTTGATTTCACAGGATCAGGATTCAGAGTTTTGTCTCCAGGTTGCCAGTCCGCAGGACAAACTTCATCGGTGTGAGACTGAACATATTGAATTGCTTGTAATGTACGCAGGGTTTCATCAACACTACGACCAAAGCCAAGATTGTTAATGGTAGAGTGTTGAAGAATGCCGTCTTTATCAATAATAAATAAACCACGTAAAGCAACACCTGCGGAAATATCTAAGACATTATAAGCTGCACTAATTTCTTTTTTGATGTCAGAGATTAGCGGATAATTCAAGTCACCAACTCCACCAGATTTACGATCTGTTTGAACCCAAGCAAGATGAGAAAATACACTATCAACAGAAATACCAAAAACTTCCGTATTCAAGGTTTTGAATTCTTCATAGCGATCGCTAAATGCAGTCACTTCTGTAGGACAAACAAAGGTAAAATCTAAAGGGTAAAAAAACATCACCACGTATTTACCGCGATAATCAGACAATTTAATTGATTTAAACTCTTGATCTACTACTGCTGTTGCTGTAAAATCAGGAGCTTGTTGACCAACCCGCAACCATTCTTCTGTCCCATAGATAATTGTCATTAACCTAATTCTCCTATACACACCATCTGCATTATATAATCTTTTTTGATGAGTACAGCATTAATAAATCCAAAATCCAAAATTTTCGAGCTTCTACACTTCAGGGAGGAGGCAATCCAAAATCGAGAGACTTCTGCTACAATCTATCAGTCATTCAGTACAGTTTAATATTTTAGTTTTAGGAATTAGCGGGCGTGAATTTATCAGAATGGTTGCTGACTAATGGCTTGGGTAGTTTTGCCAGTGGTACTGTTGCTGATGTCCGCACCCGCACCTATCATGGTTGGCTGTTTGCAGCCACAAACCCCCCCTCAGACAGAAAACTCTTGCTTTCTCACTTAGAAGCAAGTTTAGAAATTAATAGTACAGTCATTGCTTTAGGCACAAATATCTGGAGTAGTGGTAAAGTTGATCCCCAAGGTTATCAACTTCTATCTGGTTTTGAACTTTACCCCGTTCCTACATGGACTTGGAAGGGCAAAAATTGGCAATTAACCAGACAGTTAATAATGCCCTATGGATATGTAGAACAAGAATCTGAATTATCCCCATATTTAGAGCAAAAGCTATTAATTCACTATTCCTATCAGGGACAAGCAGCAGCAGTTTTAACACTGCGATTATTAATTGGAGATCGGGATTTTCACCACCAACAAACCCAGAGTCAAGAATTACATTTTTCTCAAGTATTAGGAAAACAACAAGTTTGCCTCCAAGCAATTAAAGGTAATCAATTTGGCACATCTTGGCATCTGCGCTGGACAAAAGGAGAATATCAGCCGGATGGACTTTGGTACTGGAATTATATTTTACCAGAAGAAACAAAACGAGGATTAGGAGATCAAGAAGATCTTTATAGTCCTGGATATTTAAGAGTTCATCTCCAACCAGAAGATACAGTCACCTTAGAAGCAAAAGTAGGTTTATCCAACTCTCCAGAAACCATACTCTCATCTCTAAGCTTTGCTGAAGCATTAGCAGCAGAAGAAACACGACTCAACCATATTTTTAACCAGAGTCAAAAAATAGGACAATCATCTGTTAACCTTTCACCTATTAAACAGCAACTTCTCAAAGCAGGTGATCAGTTTATTGTCTACCGTGCTTCCATTGCTGGACCGACCATTATTGCTGGCTATCATTGGTTTAATGATTGGGGTAGAGATACTTTAATTGCTTTACCGGGTTTAGCACTTATTCCCCAACGATTTGATCTCGCAAGAGGACTTTTAAAAACCTTTGGGCTTTATTGTCGTCATGGACTTATTCCTAATGCTTTTCCTGATATTAATGGTGAGCCTTTTTATAATAGTATTGACGCTACCCTTTGGTGGATTGAAACTTTAGGACTTTATTTAGAAGCAACCCAAGATTGGCAATTTTTAGCCGCAGAATTTCCCATCATCCAGCAAATTCATAAAGCTTTTGTGAGTGGTACTCGCTACAATATCCAAGTTGATGCTACGGATGGGTTGGTAAGTTGGGATACTCACGGTGTAGCCCTAACTTGGATGGACGCTGTAGTAGATGGCTTACCTGTCACACCTCGGCGAGGAAAACCAGTAGAAATTAATGCTTTATGGTATTCAGCATTGTGTTGGTTAAGTAAATGGGCAGAAAAACTGAGTCAGTTAGATGTGGCTGATACTGTGCGTTTATCCAAACAGGGACAACGTTATGCAACACAAGCGCAACAGGTAAAAGCCTCATTACAAAAATTCTGGCATCCCCAGCTAGGTTATTTATATGACACCATTGAATCAGATGATCGCCGTAATTCCCAAATTCGCCCCAATGCAATATTAGCTCTGTCACTCCATCATTGTGCTTTTTCCCTGTACCAAGGACAACAAATTGTCAACTTAGCCACGGATAGACTATTGACACCCTATGGCTTACGTACTCTTGATCCCAGAGATCCCCAATATATTGGCACATATCAAGGCAGCCCCGAAAAACGCGATCGCGCCTATCATCAAGGTACAGTTTGGGCTTGGCTCATTGGTCCCTATATCCGCGCTTGGCAACGTTTCTACCCAGAAAAACCATTACCCTTTGACTGGCAACCATTAATACAACACTTTCTCTATAGTGCTTGTCTAGGTTCAATTTCCGAAATTTTTGATGGTGATGCACCCCATCTACCCAAAGGAGCGATCGCCCAAGCCTGGTCTGTTGCAGAAGTTATTCGTCATCTTTAGGCAGGAGTTCAGGAGTATGGCTAACGCCACGCTATGCCTTCGGCACACTACGTGGACGCTATCAGTAGTTCAGGAGGAAAAGAAAGAAGAATAAGAAAGAAATTTCTCCCCTCCTCTTACTGTAAAATATCTTGAATCCTCCTGTTGAACTTATCCGCTCAGGAAGTTATTATGTATGAGAATAAGGATAAATCTCATAAGTAACAAAACAGTAGTAAACATACAAAATAATTCAGAAGACACAAATTTTAGGATCTAGCCCATTTTGGCGTAAACCTTACAATTCGCCTTGCCTAAATAGTTCAGACTTTATTCTTCAAATCACTCCTAAATTCTTCCTTGGTTCCAAAAATTTCTATTCAACTTTCACTTATCTGAGTCAATTATCACATTATGTCTTACGTATCCGTGCTAAAAAATATACCGGAAATCCTGAGCCAACCCACAGGAATAGCGGCGATCGCCTCCCTTGGTATTCATGGTGCTATTGCCTTGATTGTGCCATTCATGCCAGTTAACTCCAGTCAATCTTCCAAGAATGAACCACCAAAACCAGTTGGACTGATGGAATTGACCGCCGCAGACCAAAGCCGACTACCCCAACCACCCAGCACCAGCCAGGTGGCTTTACAACAGCCCCAACTACCCCTACAACAACCATTACCAGGTGTTAATTTAGGTAATTTAGGTAGCCCATCAATCGCCTATCCCCCTGCACAACCAGACTTATATAGTCAACCAGTATTACCTGTTATTCCCACATCACCCAACAACTATAATCTTTCCTCCCTACCTAGCAGACAATCAATCCAAAACTTGATTCGTCAAAACCCATCCCAAGAAATGCCGAGATTGACGGCCAGCAATAGATATACTTCCGCAAATTCCCCATTTGTGGATAACATAGATCAAAAAATTCGAGAAACCCAATCACTAGGAATTAATAGACTGCCACAAATTCCTGGCAATAACAAAATATCGGGAGAACCATTGAAAAATCCCTCCCCTGAAGCTATTGATATTGGTAGCACAGCATCAGTCGGTGTTTCACCACCACAAACCATCGCATCAGAAAATAATGTTGTCAAAATTCCTACCAACGGCGAAAAATTGGCTGTAGCTCCACAATTACCAGAAGCTAATACAAATCAGCCTGAATTAACAGGCAAAAAAAACGATCAGTTACTAGCTAGACTCAAAGCATACAACAATCTTAGAGAAAATATTCGCCAAGCATATCCCAACGTTACAGAAAAAGGAGTAATTAGGGAAACCATCTCCACAGAAACACCTGAGATGGTAGGAACAGTTTTAGGTAGATTGGTTGTAGATTCAGATGGTAAGGTCTTAGATATTAAATTCCAAGAAGAAACAGCATCTGTTAAATTACAATCAAAAGTTCGGGAATTTTTTAGTGCTAATCCACCTCAAGCAGATAAGAATGGTACAAGTTCTTATGCTTTCCAACTCAAGTTCCAAAATCGTGACAATTCTGATGGAGTAAGCTCTAATATCCAACCTTCAGAAAAATTACCTGGGGAAAAAGTGTTTACACCCCAAGTTCAGCCATCACAAATTCCTACTTCTAAAAATATCCCCGAAACACCAACCGTAAACAGTTTAAATCCTGCACCTGTAGTCACACAAAGTAATAAGATTTCTGATGTGTCTACAGATTCTAATCAAAAACTGATTAAAAAATTACGCCAGTTTAAAGAAGAAACCAAAAATCCTCAATAGACATAGGAATGAAAATTATCCCAGGGACAATTCATGAATTGTCCCTACAAGGGTTTAGTGGTTATGCACATTTAATTATCACCAGATGTCTAATAGTCATTCTGTGATCAGATTTGGGATTTTCGATGAATTTCAGATATTCTTACAACAAAGTTTGTACCTAGAAATTTATTCCTCATTTCACGCTTATTCAAAGACCGCAGCAATATTATTCAATGGACTGGATTACTCTCCTGCGATCGCTACAGTCTGACTTTCTCAAAAGATTAAAATCCGGTTCTCTACTGCACTGTGAAATAGAAGGTCAACATAGTGAATTAACTATTATTTCTGGTGAGAGATTAAAAACATTACGGGAATTTTGCTGGTTAATGGCAGAAAAATATAAACGCACTTCCCCAGTCCGTGATGTGTTTATTAATAATCTTAAAGGTAAATTAGGTGAAGAAGTCGTTAAAGAACGATTAGGTAATTTTATTACTGAAGTTGATTATGAAAAACGTTTTGGTGGTGATGGTAAAAGTGATTTTACTCTCACCACTAATTCATTAATAGGTGTAGAAGTTAAATCTCGTCACGGTAGCATTGATCAAACTAGATGGACAGTTAGTGTAGAAGAAGTCGAAAAAAATGCCGTAATTGTTTGTATTTTAATTCAAGAAGAAGTAAATGAAGCCCAAACAGCATATCATCTTTTTTTAGCTGGGTTTCTTCCTACTTCCATGATAAAACTCAAAACCGGGAAAATATCCTTTGGTATTAATCAATTATTATATGCTGGGGGGTTATTTTCCTATTTAGAACAATCTCCGATTACTGCCAAGATTCCTACACCAAAGTTATTACCTAATCACTTGATAAAAGACCAATCTCCTCCTGCTGATTTAACTATTTTTTATTTAACTCTAGGTGATGAATATTTATCTAAAAAAGATTATATAGCCGCAATTAATAGTTATAATCAGGCTTTACAATTTAATCAGAATCATGCAGAAATCTATTATAAACTGGGTCTAGTCAATTATCAATTAGGTGATTATCATACCGCAATTACTAATTATAATCAGGCAATAAATATAAATATTAACTATGGACATGCTTACCATCAGAGAGGTTTAGCATATCATCAAATAGGTGATAATCACATAGCTTTAGAAGATTATAACCAAGGAATTAGAATTAATCCTGATATTGCTGTTTATTATAAAAATCGTGCTGATGTGCGTTCCCATCTTGGGGATCATCAAGGAGCAATAGAAGATTATCATAGGGCAATTCAGATTAATCCTGATTATCTTACCAATCACAATAATCAACAAATGGTTAATTATTTATTAGATCATCAGCAACAATTGCAGGAATTAATTAAAATTGTCCCTGATGATGCCATAGGCTATAAAAATCGTGGTAATTATCGAGTTAAATTAGGAGATACTGTAGGAGCAATTGCTGATTATAGTCAGGCATTACAAATTAATTCTGATGATATAGATGTTTATTACTGTCGAGGTAATGCTTACTCTGATTTAGGAAAATATGCAGAAGCAATTACAGACTATACTCAGGTAATTAAAATAAATTCTCACTATGTTGATGCTTATTCTAATCGCGGCAATGCTCGGTTAGAAATAGCAGACAAACAGGGAGCAGTTGAGGATTTTCATCAAGCAGCCCAATTATATTGGCAACAAGGAAAATTAGCAGAATATAAAGACACACAAACGAGAATTTTAGAATTAGAAATAGAAGCATCTTTAGATATTTTAGATTTCTAATCTGATCAGATAAATTGGTAATTTCTGGGTAATACCTATTTTCTGTTATAGGCATAATATTTGATTTATAAAAAGATACGTAGGGTGCGTCAGACTGCATAAATTCTATCAATAAACAAATTTGTAATATCTGACATGGTTGGTGAGTTTGTCGAACCACACCCTACAATACCTAATTTTTTTCAAAAATCAAATATGAGTTCTATATTTGTTATCTATCAACCGTTAACAGTCAGCAGTTACCTACTATAAAACTTTATAAATCTCTTTTTTCTTCATCAAAACTTTTTCCTATTTACATTTGGTTTAACATTTTATGAGTTTGGGGAATTACACGTACGTATTTAACAAATCTTTTCATGAGAACTTGCCATGCTAAAACTTGCTCTGGAGTTGGTGCTACCATAGCCACAGAACTAAATTGTTGAGTGGGTGTTAACGGGGTAACAGGTTGTAAAAATACCGGAATTTGATCATTGATCTGGGCAATTAATAAAGCTGCTTGTTCCAACTCCTCTGGAACTGTGCTTTGGGAAACAATAATTTTGACAAATACCTCTAACTTAGTGTTAGAGCATAGTTGTAGAAATTTTGTATGTTCTGTCCAATGAGTTTCACCACTCACACTGGGCAGTTTTAAATCCATACCTACAGAGTCTAGATATGGGAGAACGATTTCTAACTGTTCTGGGCGATGTCCACCAGTTTCTAGATAAATTGGTAAATTTGTTAGCGATCGCACTGCTGGCAAAAATTCCGCCAAAAACTGTGCATGAAGCAAAGGCTCTCCACCAGTTAAGCTAATGCTATCGTGGATAGAGGGGAGATTTTGTCTAGCAATCCATTCCATTAGCATTGGTAATGGTACGGGATTTGAATGCAATTCAAAGTCTCGTAATCCAGGATAACGCTCAATTCGACAATTAGGCGGAGCATTCCATGTATTAGCACTATCGCAAAACCAACAACGCAAATCGCAAAACGCAAAGCGAATAAAAATCTGACGTGTCCCGATATTCAGACCTTCGCCTTGAATAGCACTAAAAACTTCTATCAGACGTGCAGTAGAGTTACCTTGATTTTTAGCAATCATATGATCATTAGCAATAACAAGTTAATTCACCTATTCACAACAGTAAAATTTTTGTGAGCTGCTTCTATTGTGAAGCTTTATTGGTGATATGCCCGCTAATATTAAAAAATCTCCCAACTTGTGCTTTATCATACAGATTAAAAATAAGGTTAATTGTTTTTTGAAGACAAAACAACATTTAGCAAATTAGATTAACAGATGGCAACTAAAGTGCAAAGCCTCATGAGTAGCCAAGCAGTACCCACAGACTTTTCAGTGACTTACCTAGAAGATGCTGCAACCCTGCAAGCACCAGTTAGATTGACCGTGATTGAGGCCGTCAGTTTTAAGCAAACTTGCCAAAACTTAATTCAAGGTGATTCACCACCAAAACAAATTTTCATTGATTTTCAAAATACTACCTTTATGGATAGTAGTGGTTTAGGGTCGCTGGTGAGCAACTTTAAAAATTCCCAAGATAAAGGAATTAAAATCACTCTACTCAATGTTACACCTCAAGTGATGGCAGTTTTAAATCTGACAGGATTAGATCAAGTGTTTCCCATTGAGTCTCGTCCAGAGATAGCTTCCGTACCCACAGATAACCCTAAAGATACAGGAAAAAATAATTCTCGTAAAGTAGATCCTCTACCAGAAACTCATTCTTCCGTGGCATCTTGGATGAAAAGAGTCATTGATATTGTTGGTTCATTGGTTGGTTTAGTTATTACATCTATTTTGTTTTTGCCTATAGCGATCGCCATTCAAATTGATGATCCCGGTCCGATTTTCTTTAAACAAACTCGCTGTGGTTGGATGGGTAAGCAGTTTTCGATTTGGAAATTCCGGTCTATGTGTGTAGATGCAGAAGCGAGAAAATCCCAAATTAAAAATCAAGCTCAAGGCGCTTTCTTTAAAAATGACAATGATCCCAGAATCACTAAAGTAGGAAACTTCTTACGTCGTACCAGTCTAGATGAACTACCTCAATTTTGGAACGTTCTCAAAGGTGAAATGAGTTTAGTCGGTACTCGACCACCTACACCCGACGAAGTAGAACGTTATGAAGTCCCAGAATGGCAACGTTTAGATGTGAAACCCGGTATGACTGGAGAATGGCAAGTTAATGGACGTTCTAAAGTCCGCAGTTTTGAAGATGTCATTCGTTTAGACTTAAAGTATCAACAAAACTGGAGCTTAATTTACGATTTAAAGTTAATTTTTAAAACCATAACCATTTTGTTTAATAAAAATAGTGGCGCTGTTTAATAACTTGTTGACGCTTGACCGTTGATGGTTGTACGGGCGAACGGCCGTTCGCCCCTACTGCCCCCTGCCTCCCTCCACATCGCTAAAAATGTAGTCTACCAGTCACTAAAATTGTTACCATAATTTCAGATTAGTTATTGAAACCTTGATTCAATCTGAAACCTTAGAACTACTAGAGTGGCCCCGTCTGTGCCAGCACCTTTCCACCTTTGCGGCAACTAAGTTAGGGGCGATAGTTGCGCGTAACTTGCCCATTCCTGAAAATCAGGCGGCAAGTGTTGAGTTATTAGCGCAAACCAAAGAAGTTTACGAACTGGAAAGTCGTTTACATCCGGGATTATCCTTTGAAGGAATTCAAGATATCGGAGATTCCATAGAAAGGGCGTCACTACAAGGTATTTTGTCTGGGGAAGAACTGTTAGCAATCGCTACTACCCTAGCAGGTACAAGAAATTTACGCCGTGTTATTGATAATCAAGAAAATGTCCCAGTTTTAACTGATTTAGTCTCTCAACTGCGAACCTACCCAGAATTAGAACAGGAAATCCACCGTTGTATTGATGAACGCGGCCAAGTTACTGATCGCGCTAGTCAAAAAATGGGGGAAATTCGCGTAGAATTGCGGCGCATTCGCAGCCAAATTACCCAAAAACTCCAAAATATTATCCAAGCCAAATCGGGCGCAGTTCAAGAACAGTTAATTACCCAAAGAGGCGATCGCTACGTTATCCCTATTAAAGCCCCTCAAAAGGACGCAATTCCTGGTATTGTTCACGACACCTCCACCAGTGGCGCAACCCTGTATATCGAGCCTAACAGTATTGTGCCAATGGGTAATCAATTGCGTCAAGTCATCAGAAAAGAACAAACCGAAGCGGAAGCCATTCGCCGTCAATTAACGGAACAAGTCACCGCAGTTACACCAGATTTAGAAAGGTTATTAGTCATTGTCACCACCTTAGATTTAGCAGTGGCCAAAGCCCGTTATAGTCTGTGGATCGGTGCTAACCCTCCCCGTTTTATCAATCGGGAAGACAATGAAATTATTACCTTGCGAAATCTGCGTCATCCGTTGTTAGTCTGGCAACAGCAGCACGAACAAGGAAATCCCGTCGTCCCAGTAGATTTATTGATCAGTCCCCAAATTCGGGTAGTCACAATTACTGGACCCAATACAGGCGGAAAAACCGTCACTTTAAAAACCTTGGGATTAGCGGCCATCATGGCCAAAGTGGGTTTGTTTGTTCCCGCCCGTGAACCCGTAGAAATGCCTTGGTTTGCCCAAGTTTTAGCCGATATCGGCGATGAACAATCCCTACAACAAAGTTTATCTACCTTTTCTGGGCATATTCGCCGCATTAGTCGAATTTTAGAAGCCATTGATGAGGGAGCAGTAGGGGCGAACGGCCGTTCGCCCGTACAACCATCAACAGTCAACAATTACCAAGCCCTAGTTTTACTGGATGAAGTAGGGGCGGGGACAGATCCGGCGGAGGGGAGTGCATTGGCGATCGCCTTACTCAAATATCTCGCCAACCATACCCAGCTAACTATGGCGAGTACACACTTTGGCGAACTCAAAGCTTTAAAATATGAAGATATCCGCTTTGAAAATGCTTCCGTAGAATTTGACGAAACAACTCTTTCCCCTACTTACCGTCTGTTATGGGGAATTCCTGGACGTTCTAACGCTTTGAGTATTGCGTTGCGTTTAGGTTTAAAACCCGAAGTAGTAGCAGAGGCAAAAACCCAAGTGGGAGAAGCCACAGACGAAGTAAATCAAGTCATTGCTGGTTTAGAAGCCCAACGCCGTAACCAGGAAACCAAAGCCGCCCAAGCTCAAAATTTACTACGACAAGCCGAACGTTTATATAAAGAAGTTTCCGCTAAAGCCACCGCCTTGGAAACTAGAGAAAAAGATTTACGTCTTTCCCAAGAAATAGCGGTTCAACAAGCAATTAGCCAAGCTAAAGGCGAAATTGCCCAAGTTATCCGCAGTTTGCAAAAAGGCACACCTAACGCTCAAGATGCCCAAAAAGCTACCACAGCCATCAATCAAATTGCCGAAAAATATCAGCCAGCACCCCCACCTAAGCCCAAACCTGGGTTTATGCCCAAAATAGGCGATCGCGTGCGAATTCCCAAACTAGGACAAACAGCGGAAGTTATCACAATTGCTGATGCTGACGGTGATCTGACTGTGCGTTTTGGGATTATGAAAATGTCCATACCACTGCAAGATATAGAATCACTAGATGGACAAAAACCAGAACCAACCATTAAATCGAAACCAGCCCCAGCCCCAGCCGTAGTTGCACCTCCACCAGTCCCAGCCATTCGCACCTCTAAAAATACTGTAGATTTGCGCGGAAAACGAGTAGCTGATGCCGAATATATCTTGGACAAAGCTATTTCTGAAGCTACTGGCCCAGTTTGGATCATTCATGGATACGGTACTGGTAAACTAAAGCAAGGTGTTCATGCCTTTTTGAAACAACATCCCAGAGTTACCCACTATGAACCAGCAGAACAAACCGATGGCGGCAGTGGAGTCACTATTGCTCATATTTAAAGGCAGAAGGCAGGAGGCAGAAGGAAAAAGAACAATATATTTCCCCCTGCTCCCCTGCTCCCCTACTCCCTGGTTATTTGAGCTTCATCATCTATGGTATAAGCTATGCAATCAACCGCTAATCCAGCTATAACAAAATCCCCTTGGGAGGATTTAAGTTCACTCCCAGATGCCAATATTATTCAATGGGAAAATATCAAAACTCAACTAGACTTGGTGCTATTAGCTCTCGAAACCCTGACTGGCATTGGTTCAGAGGCCATGTTATCGGCAGCAGTAAGTCTAAATTTAGAGTCTAAAATACCAGATCGGGTAGCCTTATGGCGATTGCGGCAATCAAACCCCCTGCGTAAAGGCCAAGGAGGAAGGAAAAAGCTCGATGTGGAAGAAGCGCGATCGCTAGTTCTGATTATCTGCTATCTTGCCAAACAACACCAAGAATTAATTCGCCAGGCTGTAGGGTTATTAGAACAATTGACTGCAAATAACCAACAACCTCACCAAACTGCTTTGTTGGGAGATTATATAGATGGTTTTTGCAACACCTACCAAGAACGCATGGCAGAGGAAGAAACAACCTCAACAGATTTACTTACCCGTCTGTCCCTCAAGCTCTTAATAAATTTACTCTTTTATAGCGCCCCAGGTGGCCACCGTCGCTTGTGGTTAGCGCTAATAGATATTTCCACAAAATAATTTTCGATTTTCGATTTTCGGTTTTCATTCACAATCTAAAATCTAAAATTTCCCATCCTCTTTGCAATTGCTGTTATGTCTTTATCCAATTCTGTCATTCGTCGCTATACTCCCCCCACTTGCACACTAGAAATATGGGCGGAAAACTCACCCCTCTCCAATTGGGCAGATAAAAACATCATTAAAAATCTCCAATTTCGCCTCCAATTTGATGATCCCCGACTATCAGAAGACCGTAAGATCATGATTCAAGGCGATCAGCAACAACTACAATTTTTATGTAATATCGTTACTACTTATGTTCAAGAACTTCTGCAACAATCCGCAGAAGATTTTAGTATTAATTTATTGGACACAAATAATTCTCCAACACCATCAGAACCGGAAGCACAAGATACCTCCACATCTGTTTTACCTCATCCAACCATATCACCTGCTCCCAATCCATTTTCTTCTGCCAAAGTTTATTTAGAACCGAGTAGTAATTTAACTCATAAACTGCATCTGGGTTATCTTGCTAACCAAACATCTGGACAAGTCATTGAATTGACCTTACTGCAATTATTTGATTTGGCAACGGCTTTAGATGAATACTCATCTGATATGTTGTCCTTACCCACACCCAGCTATGATGCTGCTCCCACTTCTTTACCCCGATGGGCCCCTATAGCAGCCATTTTAGTCATAGCCGCAGGTTTAACTCCATTCACCTGGCAATATGCCACAAATTTTCAGCAAAATAGGACTCAAGTTGCTCAAAAGACTAGTCCCTCAGTCCCAAAAGATAATTTACCGCCTTCATCTACAGTAAATTTAGCTACACCTCAATCAGCACTAATACCACCATTAGCTAACTTGAGTACCCCATCCTCCTCATTAGCTTTTCCCAATCCCACTCTCTCAGCTTCACCCAAATCACCCCAAGCTGCTGCTATCACCCCTGATGCTTCCACTTATCCTATTACTCCCCAATTTTCCCTCCCACCTATAGTACCACAAATTGATACTAGTAGTGTTACCCAAACAATACGCAATTCTCCCAGGATTATACCTGAAAATGGCATTAATGCCTCTACCTCTCAAAAATTGCCAACCAACAATAATAACACTGCACCTAGTATTTCTACAGATAATCAGTCTATTACCACTATTCCCAAAAACCTCATTAGCAATAATACTGATACTCAGTCAGCAACATCTAACACCGAATTACAACAAGGACAAGCGGAATCACCCCAACTATCTCCACAAGAAACAAGAGATAATTTAGTCAGAAGATTAAGATCCGCAACTAAAAGTTCTTCATCTACACCAGTTAATAATAAAACTCTATTTGATACACCTCAAATTGCAGAAGCTAGAGAATACCTGAATAAGCGCTGGCAACCACCAACTGGTCTTTCCCAAGCTTTAGAATATAGTTTAATTTTGGGTGCTGATGGCACAATTGAAAGGATTTTACCTCTAAATCAAGTAGCTAGAGAATATATTGATACTAGTGGTCTTCCCCAAATTGGTAAACCTTTTGTTTCTACTAATCAATCTGGACAAAATCTGAGAATTCGAGTTGTTCTTAATCCTGATGGTAAAGTGCAAACATTTCCAGAAACACCTTAGTTATCAAGTTATCGTAGAAGATTAATTGTCCATTTATTGAGAGTATATAGCAGAATTCAGGAGTCAGAAGTAAAACCCGCTTGCTTTTTTTTAAGAGTTGGGGATCTCAATGCTATGCTGAATTCTGACATAATTCAGTTTTTTAACCATTGATGAATTACATCTATCTCCACGGATTCGCGTCTAGTCCCTATTCCAAAAAAGCTCAAGAAATTAAACAATATTTATCACAACTACAAATACCAATATCTATTCCTGACTTAAATAGCGGCGGGTTTTCTAATTTAACTATTACTCGACAAATTCAGCAAATTACCGCACAACTTCCTGCAAATTCCCAACCTGTCACCCTCATTGGTTCTAGTTTAGGCGGTTTAACTGCCGCCCATATTGCCCAACAAAATTTACAAATACAACGTTTAATTTTATTAGCACCAGCTTTCGGTTTTTTGTCCCACTGGTTGCCAACATTAGAAGATTAAAATACTGGCAATTGACAAAATATCTGATGATTTACCATTATGGCTATCAACAATTACTACCTCTACATTATAATTTTGTTGTAGATGCTGATCAATATTCAGAAAGTTTATTACAACGTCCCATCCCTACCTTGATTTTACATGGACAACAGGATCAAGTTATCCCGATCCAAGCTAGTTACTCTTTCGATAATTCCCGTTCTTGGGTAAAATTAATACAACTCAATAGTGATCATAGTTTAGGCAATGTCAGTCAGGAAATTTGCCAAGCAATTTCCTCGTTTTGTCAATAGCGGTTTTCACCATTCCCAATCATTAATTACCAATGACAAATCTTAAATTTATTCGTACCGATTTATCTCAATTAAATGCTTATAAACCTCATCCGGGCAGTGATAGTTCTGAACCTGTTAATATCCAACTTGATAGATTAGATACTAATGAAAGTCCCTTAGATCTACCACCTCAAATTAAAGAAAAATTAGCTTGGACTTATCAACAAGTTATAGAAACTAATCGTTATCCTGATGGTGGTCATGAAACACTCAAAAATGCGATCGCCCAATATGTAAATGAATCCGCTAATCTCAGCATTTCCACCTTTACAGCTAGTAATATTTCCGTTGGTAATGGTTCAGATGAATTAATTAGATCCCTATTAATTGCTACCTGTCTCCAGGGTGAAGGATCTATATTAGTTGCTAATCCCACCTTTTCTATGTATGGCATTTTAGCCCAAACCTTGGGTATTCCTGTAGTCACAATTCCTAGAGACAAAAATAGTTTTGAAACCAATTTAGAAGCGGCTCAATCTGCCCTTGGACAAACCCAGAACCCTCCTATTCGTGTTGTTTTTGTTGTTCATCCCAATTCCCCTACTGCCAACTGTTTAACAGGTGGGGAAATATCATGGTTAAAAAGTTTACCAGAAGAAATTTTAGTAGTCATTGACGAGGCATACTTTGAATTTAGTCAAAATACCTTGGCAGGAGAATTATTACAGCGTCATAACTGGGTAATATTACGTACCTTTTCTAAAGCCTTCCGTCTTGCCGCCATGCGCGTTGGGTATTGTATTGGCCATCCAGAGGCGATCGCTATCTTAGAAAAAGTCCGTCTTCCCTACAATTTACCCAGTTTTTCCATCGCTGCGGCCATCAGTGCCTTAGAAAACCGCCATCTTTTACTAGAGTCAATTCCCCAAACCCTAACAGAAAGAACCAGACTCATTACAGCTTTATCACAGCAATCTATCTTAGATATTGCACCCAGCGCAACTAATTTTATTTATGTTCGTGTTAAATCCAATCAATCTAATTCAGCAGATATGATTTTCACAGATCTTACTCACAAACTGAGAACTCAGGGAACTCTAATTAGACTTTTGCCTAGTAGTTTAAGAATTACCATAGGCACACCTGCCGAAAACACTCGCACAATAGAACGTATCCAAGTAGCTTTACAGCCATAGATAAGTAGGTTGGCGTTAAAAATTGTCCTCATGGGAAGGAAAAAGGCAAAAGGCAAGAAGTTTATCTCACGTCTACCTATTTTGGGGACAAAAAAATCCCTGTGTGTTAATCTTTTACCTGTTTCCTCTCTGTCAACTGTTCTCACAAAAACAATTATTCAGCACACCCTAATTAGTTATCTATATCAATACCTACACGACGTACTATTGTCACAGTTTGTGGTAGTACACCTACGAGTCTAGCAAAAGCTTTATCTGGTATATCAGCGACTATTTCCGCAGGGAAAAAGACCTCAAACTGATCCAAAATTTTTTGTATTCGCTGTTTAGCAATTGGAAACTCCGTAATTTGTTTAATTAAGCGAATCCATTGTCGCCTAATTAAATAGGCTTTTTGGCGTTCTTCATGGCATTCAGGAGTTAATAAAGATATATTGCCTATGGGTAAAATCCCTTGGCAATCACTATCATAATCTCCACCAATCGCTGCTCCGGGCCCTGCAAATTCTGCATGGTATTCCTTAAAGAGTATTAACCCATTTCGTTTGCGACTATTCACCATCAGAACCTTGCCACTATGAATCAGTTTAAGGATTTCAGAGCTTTGCAACTGCTCATTTCCATCTGGCATGATAACTGGGTTAACTACACTATGTTCTGCGTAATAATTTGACACTATAGCAGTTTGATAGCGTCTACGCTTTTCACTATCAATTAATTTTGATCAAATTTTTACCCCCCCTTTCCCCCTTTACAAGGCTACGGTGTACAGTCTAATCAAGTTGCCTAATAGGGTTTTAATGCCCCCTAACCTCCAATTCTGGGGGAATAAGAATTTCAAAGTCCCCCATTTTACCCCCAAACTTGGGGGTCACGGGGGCAGGGGATTTAGGGGCTAAATAATCATAAAACGAAAACAGATAGGACTTGTGTGTACACCGTAGCTACATCTTTATTAACAATCTTGAAACATTTATGTGGCAACGGTTTCAACCCTTGAAAATTTCCCTACTCTTGACAAAATGTACCTTATTATTACTGCCGGACTTTAGACTGAATGTAACTTGTCATGATTTAACCTTTGGATGTTTGTAATTCTGTATGGTAAAACATACAGGACTTACGCAAAATAGAACGAAAGTAGGGGTAATTCATGAATTACCCCTACGAAATAATCAGGGTTTCAGTTACATCTTGCGTAAGTCCTAATATACAAGACAGAGTAATTATATTATACATAGTGCATTTTGAAAAGGAAATCTAGAGTAGATACCTTTTGTAACTCCAATTGTATTGTTAAGTTGATAGCCATTAGCAGAGTTATATATATTTATGTAGTAGAATTTGTCGTGACTGATTTAGAACCAGAGCATTCCAGGGAGATTCAACTTTATACACCCGATAAGCCAACTTACAATACAGTTGGCGAGCTTGATGATTATTTTCCAAAACATGAAGATATAAGTCTTGAAAACCCCATCTTTGGGAGATTTGCTCGCAGCGAATCAGTAAACTAGAAGCCACACCCAATCTTCGGTAACTGGGAGCAACTGCTAAATTAGATAAATAAGGGAAACTTTGATTTAAACTAGGCCAAGTATCAATTAGCCTCACACTCATTTCTATCGTTCCCATAATTTTCTGATTTGTAGCTGCTGTATCCACAGCAACCAAACAAACATGATGAGGTCTAGGAAACCTTAAACGATGTCTCAGGTCTTCATAAATACCCAGACGGAATAAAGGAAAAGCCCAACCCCATAAACCATCCTGGGAGTGAAAGCTTTCCGTGACAATTTGGGCAATATCCATTAAATCATCAGGTGTAGCTACTCGAATTTGTAAATGACCAATAGATAGATTAGTTGTGGGGTTGGATGGGGGATGGGGAGAGCGAAAAAACCAGTATTTCAAAGCTAGTTCAGGATTAATAGGATTTAACAAGATATTTTCCCAGTATCTTTGCCAGATATGACTGAATAGTATCTTAATCATTACTAAGCTAGTAAAACCTATCTAAATCAACTATTTTAGCTGATTAAAGACAAATATCGCCTAAATTAGCAACGAAAGAGAGTGGTGATCTAGGTACTGAGTAATGGATACTGGGATCAGAACCTAAAAAAATACTCAATTCCTCATGGACAAGTTACCTAAATCTACGACTTGCTTTAGTATTAGTCCTGATTGGTAAATTAGAAACAGGTATTTGTTTAATAATATACTTTGTATGTCCATCAGACTAATGTATTACTCCTAACATTACCGGGCAAGGCAGAAGGCATGAGGCATGAGGCAACAATGAACATGATCAAAGATGATACCAGCACTTACAAATAATTATTCAAATAATAATTCGATTAGATCTTACAATTCAAGAAGACATATTGATCCACCTTGGTTATGGATCGCTGTATCTATTGGTTCAGTATCTCTTCATGTATTAGTATTTTCGCTGTTCCGTTCTTCTGATGAATTTCCAGCTTGGTTTCCCCCATCTAACCAAAGTTCGATTCCGGTTGATTTCATCGAGATTGCTACTGAACCAAAATCTATAATTAAAACTAAATCTGCTGTTTCGCCTTCACTAAAATCTCTACCTATTACACCTAATAATGAAGATAATGGTGAGATATTGGCTAAGGTTGATTTAACACAAGAGAATAAAACTCAAAAACCCCAAGTTCAAAAACCCGAACCTGAAAAACCCCAAGTTCAAAAACCCGAAGTTCAAAAACCTGAACCTGAAAAACCTGAACCTGAAAAACCACCAATTAGACAACAATCATATCCTACAAATCCAACACCAGAAACAACACCCATCATTCCAGAAAGTGAACGTCCTTGGAATCGTCGTCAAGAGGTGAAACTAGGTGAGGGAACTCTCCTACCCCAAGATATTCCTGCTGATTCTCCCACACCCACCCCAGAACCTTTTCCAACTGTCAATGGAGGAGGTGCTATGGCGACAATTACTCCGATGCTAAAACAAGAGGTGAGTAAATTAATACAACAAAAACAACTGATAGCAGATGCTTTACCAGATGTTTTGGCTGAGTATAAAGGCAGTAGAGAAAAGGAGTTAGAACCTAGTTTTCTTCCTGGTGATGAGGGAATCAAACCAGCAAATATACTGGCTAGTTTAATTATTGATAAAAATGGACACTTTCAACAAGCCATAGTTATAGCTATTGAACCAGCTACACTTCGGAGCGAAACCAATATGTATGAGCAAGCACTTAACCAGATATTTCAAGAAGAAAATTTTCTTGCTGCTTATAATCAAGACGGTTCAAAACCTGATTTGAGCAATTTATATATTCGTCTCAAAATTCAACCAATAAATTCTCAATAGGGGCTTGCAATTTTATAAAAGTAATGTTATCTTGATTAAGTTGGAAATACGCGGGTGTAGTTTAGTGGTAAAACTATAGCCTTCCAAGCTATTAATGCGGGTTCGATTCCCGCCACCCGCTTTTTAATGTCAATGATTTATTGATTACTTTCATTGACTTTACACCAGTCAGTTAAGCTACAGTGTACACACAAGTTCTATCTGTCTTCGTTTTATGATTATTTAGCCCAGGTGATAAGATCCCCGACTTCTTTTATTTATTTAGGACTTACTCACAAGTCACGGAATAATGAACCACGTTCGCGAAGCGTGCCGAAGGCATAGGAACGAAGAAAACGAAGAAAAGAGGGTTTGAGAGATATTTTGCGTAAGTCCTGTTATTGTATCCATAAATTTTAAATTTATCCCCAGAAGTCGGGGATCTGGGTGTTAACAATTGCTATAGCTGAATACTTACGCTATATCTTCAATTTATCTCCGCGAATTGCATAATCTAATAATTCCATTGGGTGCATGACAGAAATAGTTTTCCCCTGTAAATATTTACTAATCTGCAAACTACAACCAGGGTTAGGAGAAGCAATTAAATCAGCACCAGTATTTAATAAATTTTGGGCTTTTTGTTTACCTAATTCTTCCGCAATTTCTGGTTGCAACATATTATAAACTCCTGCACTGCCACAACACAAAGCTGCATCTATAGGTTCTTTTAAGGTCACACGGGGAATTTGTTTTAACAGTTGACGAGGTTCGACACTAATTTTTTGTCCGTGTAATAAATGACAAGCATCTTGATAAACTAAATTGATATTTTTGTCAGTCAAGGGTGAAAGTTTAGCAGTTAAACCCACATTAGCTAAAAATTCTTGTGAATCTTTAACTTTGGCGGCAAATATTTTCGCTTTTTCCGCATATTCTGGATCGTCTTCTAAAATATGACTATATTCTTTCAAAGTATGACCACAACCAGCAGCATTGATAATCACAAAGTCCACATTAGTATCAGCAAAACTATCAATCATTTGTTTTGCTAATGTTTTCGCTTGTTCTGTTTGTCCTTGGTGTTCAGGAAGTGCAGCACAACAACCTTGAGATTTAGGAATTACCACTTCACAACCATTCGCTGTTAAAACCCTCACCGTCGCTTCATTCACACCAGAGAAAAACAGCCTTTGCACACAGCCTAAAATTACGCCAACCCGATATCTTTTTTCACCTTTGGCTGGGATAATATCAGGTAAATTATTCTGAAAAGATTTGAGAGTAATTTCTGGCAAAATAGATTCCATAGCTGCTAACCGGGGAGATATAGCTTTAATTAACCCAGTTGCTTGTAATAATTTAGAAATTCCTAATTTTTGATAAGCTAATAATGGGAAAAGTAAAATTCTTAAAAGGTCAGGATTAGGAAACAGAAAAAAAATCAATTGTCGGACTAACTTATCAGGTAAACTGCGGTTATAATTTCTTTCAACTTGATGTCTAGTAGCCGAAATTAACTTATCATACTGCACACCAGAAGGACAAGTAGAAACACAAGCAAGACAACCCAAACAAGAATCAAAATGTTCAACAGTAGCTGTATTTAAAGCAATTTCACTCTCATTAATAGCATCCATTAAATAGATACGTCCTCTAGGTGAATCCATCTCCTTTCCTAATACCCGATAGCTAGGACAAGTAGATAAACAAAAACCACAATGAACACAACTATCAATTAACTTAGCATCAGGTGGATGATTACCATCAAAACCCTTTAAATTCTTAATACTAGCAGTATTATTATTGACCGAATTTTCTGAAACTTGCATTTATATTTCTCCCCTCTTTACCTCTGTGTTCTCTGTGTCCTCTGTGGTTCGTTATTCTTAAATATTAAATCCCACCAACAAACCGACCAGGACTTAAAATATTTTGAGTATCAAACTGTTTTTTAATTCCCCGCATCACGGCTAAACTATTACCAATATCCCCCCAAACATCAACATTTTTCTTTAACTCAACAGGTGCAGATAAAATAGTTAAAAAACCAGAATTTGCTGTACATAAATTCCGTAAAGGCAAAATCTGCTCTTGATTTTTCAACTGTACCAGACCCAAACCGCTACTAAGATGAATTAGACCAATTTCTATGTTATTTAAAATCTCCACAGCCTGAGTTGGTAATACTCCTATTTTGCAGGTAATTGTAGATTCTGTTACAGGATCATGTATTTGTTCTGGTAATCGTTGCCATAAATCAGCTTCTTGATTTGCTGCATAAATTACCCCATGTAAACCCAATTTTTCACCAATTGCTAAAAGTCGTTTTGACTGTTCTTCTACGCTTTGACTAATACTTTGAAAACGAGCAATTAATCCTATTCCTTTACCTAAATCTAAATTAGTAACTAACTTACTCGATAATAAATCTACTTGAGTTGGGGTTAATTCCGAACCTTGTAAAATTCTTGCTGCTTGGGATATAAGTTCTACTTTCCCAGTTAATATAACTGTTCCTGAAGTGTCGGGAATAGGATAAACTCGAAAAGTGACTTGGGTGATAATTCCTAATGTACCGTAAGCGCCAGTAAATAATTTCATTAAGTCGTAACCGGCGACATTTTTTACGACTCTTCCCCCAGCTTTAGCAATTTGTCCATCTGCGCGGATAAAAGTTATACCCAAAAGTTGATCACGGACACCTCCATAACGTTGACGCAGAGAACCTGTATCAGCAGTGGCAACGATACCCCCAATGGTGGCTGATTCGGGTTCTGCGGGGTCTAGAGCTAATGTTTGTCCAGATTTTGCTAAAATCTTTTGAAGATGGGTAAATCGCATCCCTGCTTCGACAGTGACAGTTAAATCACCCACAGCGTGTTCTATAAGTTGGTTAATGTGTTCTGTACTAACGACAATATCAATATTTTTAGCTAAACCACCCCAATTGATTTTACTACCTTTACCGCAAGGCATAACGCGCCATTGATGTTTGTTGGCGATCGCTATTACAGCAGCTAATTCTGCTTGACTGTGGGGATAAACGACACAACTGGGATGATTTTGAGAATCTATTCCTTGTTGTATTTTTTGTTGCTGGTTGGGTGTGAGATTTTCCCAGGATAAAACGGCGTTTTCGGTGCTGAGAATGGAAGTTAAGGTAGATGCTATTAGATTCATCGGTCTATTTTTTATATGTTTTCCCTACAATACACTTACCTGTCCATCACTGCGAAGATAAAGGGATCTATCCCCCTGATAATTACGACGGTTAGGACGAATTTCTAAAACCAAAGTCCCAAAATTCGGTTTCAATACCTCAGCTTTGAGATGTCTACCGCCATCATCCCAGAACATGAGAGAAAAGTCGCCCCATTTTCCTCCTTCCAAGTCAAATTGTAATTTTTGTCCCGGTTTTAAAGTCGTTTTTCTCAATTCTGGTAACTGTTCTAATTTCACCTCACCATAACTGTGATTTACAACTTGAACATGAATATATTGACCTGGAGTAAAATGAAGTGGAGCAGGAGGACATTTAGAGGCACAAGTTTCTGCTAATGCAACTTGAGGATTAATTGGTATTAGTAGTAAAGTGGTAGTTAGCAATGTAGCATAAATTACAAATTTCATATTCATATTTTCACATCCTGTTTTTGCTTCAAAATGCTGTAAAAAATTGTACTGAGCTTTGTCGAAGCTTGTACTGAGTAATTAATACAAGCAAGATGCTTGTGCTACATAAGGAAAATCAATATCAGGCAATAAAGGATCATTAACAATCCTCACATTAGCAAAGCCCCAAGGTTTTAGTAAACCACCTATTTATGTACTCTGTTCTGGAACGAATTATATAATAAATCATTGGTAATTGGTAACGGACAACTAACAACTGACTAATTCAAATCTTCTAATTTAATGCGGGGATCTGCTGCTTTTAAAATTAAGTCGGCAATTAAATTACCAACAATTAATAATACTGCACTCATTACTAAACTGGCTATGACTAAATATTGGTCTTTAGCTAATAGGACTTACGCAAGATAAGTACAAAAGCAAAATTAATTTAACATTTTTGGAAAAACAAAAATCTCTGTATTCCTTATCTGTTCCCTGTTCCCCGTTCCCTATTCCCTCTCCCAAATATAAAATTTATTTTGCACGACTACTTATAACTTAAACCCTGATTATTTTGTAGGGGTAATTCATGAATTACCCCTACTTTCGTTCTATTTTGCGTAAGTCCTGGCTAAAACAGCTTGTAGGTTCACGAAGTGTGGTGAAGCCATAACCTGACAAATGTGTCGGGTCGCGCTGTCGCTTAACCCGACCTACAAAAAATGGACAAGGTATTGTTTGTTTTACAGCCACGAGAATACCTAAAACATTGTCTTAAAAAAAGGAAGGAATTTTGAATGTACCAATATCATATATGCCTTTGGCATCAGGTGGAATTGCAAAGGGAATCATGGCTGGAGGGTCAGTAAATAAGCGTATTTCATAGCGTCCTGGACTAGACCAAATATAATCTTTATCAGCGCGAAAATTAACATAGCCGCTAAAAGTGCTGGGAAGCACCGCTTTTTCAATATCAGGAGGTAATCTACCAGTATTTAACTGAGCTACATTAGTACGGCGTTGAGCAGGTGTAACTTGAATTTGTAATTCTAATTTAGAGCGATCAAAAGTTACTTGTAAGCCATTTTCTAGCAAAACTTCTAAGCTTAAATTACCTTGAGTATCAACTGCACTTGTCAGTTTTGCTTGGGTATCTGGACGAATAACTTTTTCTGTTTCTGCTAACAAAGGTGCTGCTTGAATCCGAACTGCGGGAATATTTCCCAAGGTCAATAATACCTGTCCTCTTTGTTGTCCATCAATAAAAAATGGTACAACGACTCTCTGGTTTTCGTTACGGGGGTTTTTAAAAATTTCCTCAAATTTAGGGTCTTGGTTTTGCGTTGTGGGAGGTACATTTGGCGATGGAGAAGGTGAATTTTCTCCTAAACTGGGTGTAGAATTAAATAAGCTAGAACTGAAGGAAAAAAAGATAAATAATCTTAATTTAATCGGATTTAATCTTAGTTTCATTCAACACAGAAATTTCTTTTTAAAGATGATTAACACTTACCCAAAATTGTTCTAAGAGGATGTCTGAGAAGTATCTT